>NHCFR00700__coassemble_869_pt1 | contig 96672 bp, 88 predicted proteins | sample NHCFR00700__metabat2_low_PE_032 | metagenome-assembled genome bin NHCFR00700
CCGCTGCCTCGTTTTTTCTCGCGCTGTCCGCCCTCAGTCCAGATACCGCAGGCCGGAGACGGCGCTGATACCCAGCCCCGGCCCGTCGGTCAGGGTGATGTCCTTGCCGCTGAAGCTGGCGCCCCCCACCACCGGGTCGGCGCTGCACAGGGCCGGTCCGTCCAGGTCCACCTTGGTGATGGTCCCCTTGGCGCAGGCCAGATGCACCGCGGCGGTGACGCTGACCTTGGCCTCCAGCATGCAGCCGATCATGCACTCCGCACCGTAGACCTGGGCGGCGGAGACGATCCGCAGGGCGTTGGAGAGCCCGCCGCACTTCATCAGCTTGATATTTATGTAATCCGCCCCGTGATTCTGGAGGATGGTCATGGCGTCCAGGGGGGAGAACACACTCTCGTCGGCCATGACGGGCACCGGCGAATGGGCGGTGACAAAGCCCAGGCCCTCCAGGTCCCTGGCCTTCACCGGCTGCTCCACCAGCTCGATGTTCAGGCCGCCGGCCTGCATGGCCTCCAGCAGCTCCACGGCCTGACGGGGGGTCCAGGCCTGGTTGGCGTCAATGCGCACCACCGCCTCCGGCGCGGCGGACCGTACCGCCCGCAGCCGGGCCAGGTCCAGGTCCGGGTTCTCGCCCACCTTGATTTTCAGGGTGCCGTAGCCCTGGGCCACGGCGTGGGCGGCATCCCTGGCCATGGTCTCCGGGTCGTTGACGCTGATGGTCAGGTCGGTCTCCAGGGCGGTGCGGCCGCCCCCCAGCAGCTTGTACAGGGGCAGTCCGCAGGCCTGGCCGTAGAGGTCCCACACCGCGATTTCGGCGGCCGCCTTGGCGCTGGTGTTGCCTACAATGCTGCGGCTGATGACGGAGCAGAGCTCCTCCAGGTCGGAGACCTCCCGTCCCACCAGCGCGGGGCAGATGTGCCCGGCCAGGGCGGCCTGGATCGAGCCCAGGGTCTCCCCCGTGACGGCGGCGGTGGGGGGCGCCTCTCCCCGGCCTACCGCGCCATCCGAGGTGTAGAGCTCCACCACCATATCCTCCACATGGCCTACCTCCCGGAGGGCCGTCCGAAAGGGCACCCGCAGGGGCGCGGACAGCAGCCCCAGCCGAAAACCGGTTATTTTCATCCTATCTTCCTCCCATCAAAGGTGGTGCTTGCTGCACTGGGAGAAGCTCTCAGACAGCGGCTTGGACACGGTTTCGTAATTTTTGTTGCACAGGGTGGTGAAGAGCATGTCCACCACCAGAAGGGCGGCGATACGGCTGCTCATGGCCCCGCTGCGAAACTCCAGCTCCGGCGAGGAGGTGGGCAGCACATAGTCCGCCAGCTCAGCCAGGGGATTGGAGCCGTACTTGGTCACGGCTACAATGCAGGCGCTGCGCTCACTGGCCGCCCTGGCCAGCTCCAGCACCTCGGTGGTCCTGCCCGAGTTGGAGAAGAACACCGCCACATCCCCCGGCTTGATGGAGGTGATGTAGGTGAGCTGTACATGGGCGTCGGTGCAGAAGATGGCCCGCAGGTCGATGCGCAGCAGCTTGTAGTACAGGTCCTCCGCCACCAGCCCCGAAGCCCCCATGCCGAACAGCCGCACGCTCTGGGCGGCGGCGATCCTGGCGGCCACCGCCTCCAGCACGGCGGGGTCCTGGATTTTGGCGGTGCTTCTGACGGCGTCCACCGTACCGGCCTCGATGCCCCGGATGATGTCCTCGGTACCGGAATAGATCCGGGTGTCCAGGAAGTCCATGCTGCTGGGCGCGGCGGTCTCCTCCCGGGCCTGGCGCAGCTGGGAGACCAGGTTCTTTTTCATCTCCTTCAGGCCGGAAAAGCCCAGGGACTTGCAGAAGCGCACCCACATGACCTGGCTGACCCCGCTCTTTTCCGCCAGGGAGGCAATGGGATCGTCAAACACGGAGCTGAGGTTTTGCAGAAAATATCTGGCCACCTTTTGCTCGGCGGGACTGAGGGCATCATATCTGCTCCGGGTCCTGATCTCGATGTCTGTCATGGCAAACCCCTTTCCTGATGAAAATGGGGATACCTGTTCCCAGTATCCCCATCGTCTATGTGTTTCTGAGGTACAGGCCGTACCCCCGGCCTACGGAACCTCCGGCGCGCAGCCGCTCCTTGAAGAGCCGCCGCAGGGCGGTATCCTCCGGCAGGCGATCCGCTTTTCCGTCCCAGGGCCTGCCGAAGATGATCCACATGTCCCCATAGCCGGGGTCGTCAATAACGTGCAGCAGCCGGTAGCGGGCGGCAAACTGCCGGATGCCGGAGGCCTCCCCCAGTCCGGCGCATAGCGGGTGGAGCAGCCAGGAGTCGCACACAAAGGGCACGCCCCCCTCCCGGTCCTCCATCTGGAAAAAAGCCGCCGCCCGGGCATAAGACGCCTGGCAGTCATCCTCCCGCAGCGGACCGCAGGAGGGGACATGGACGTTGATCACCCGCTCCCCCCGGGTCAGAGGGGCGTCGGCCCGGAAGTCGGTCAGCTCAAACTGCAGCCGGCCCAGGGCGAAGCAGTTCAGCTCAAAAAATCGGTAGAACCACGCCGCCACAAAGGAGCCCCACACCCCGTAGATCCTGTGGCACTCCCGGGTTTTCCACAGCAGGTCGGCGAAGGAGTCGTGATAAATTCCCTCCTCCAGCCCGGCTGCGGCGTATTTTGCCCGGGCAGGCTCCAGCAGACAGAGGTAGGGCAGCATCCGCATGGTATAGGGGCTCTGGCCGCAGGGCGGGGCAAAGGTATCCATCTGGGCCAGTACGCCCCGGATATCCACCGTCTCCCCCGCCTGATAGGCCTGGACTGTGCCCTCCAGCACGGCCCGGGCCTGCTGGTGCCTCATGGCGGCCTCCATGGCCCGGCCATAGGTCTCCACTGCCTCCGGGTGGTAGTCCCAGGGGGCCAGCAGCTGTTTGATTCCGGCGCGGTCACAGCGCATCTCTCACACCTCCCCGGCGTTCAGATCCTTGAGCAGCACCCGCTCTGCAATGCCGGGCTTGACGGCGTCGGGCAGCACGCCCAGCTCCCAATAGCCCAGGCCGCGGTAAAAGGCCAGCGCGCCGGCATTGAAATCGCTGACCAGCAGGCTGGTTCTGGCGCAGCCGGCCTCCCGGGCCATGCGCTCAAACTCTTCCATCAGGAAGCAGCCCACGCCCTGGCCACGGGCCCACGGGGCGGCGCCCAGCAGGGAAAGGTAGTGGTACAGGCCGCAGAAGCCGCCCGGTACCACCCGCATCACCCCGGCAATGGCGTTTTCATCGGTAATGGCGTACCACAGCTGGCCCTGCCGGGCGGCCCGCTCCAGCGAGCGCTGGAGCCGGTCGCCGCCGGCGAAGTATCGTTCCCAGATGGCGCTGCCCCGAAAGACCTCCACGCACTCCGCCAGGCGGTCTCCGCCGCCCGGCGCCAGCCGGAGCGTCGGGCTCATCCCTTGACGCCGCCCAGGGCGATGCCCTCCACAAACTGCTTCTGCATCAGGCAGTAGAGGACGAAGGGCACCAGGAAGGACAGGGTGGCCGCCGCCATGGGGGGACCGTAGTTGGTGGCAAAGTAGCTGGTGAGGGAGCTGGTTGCCACGGTGAGGGTCTGCATCTCGTTCTTGGTGGCGGCGATGAGGGGCCACAGCAGGGCGTTCCACGCGGAGTTGAAGGTGAAAATGGCCAGGGTGATCCGGGCCGGCTTGACCATGGGCAGCACGATGCGGGTATAGATGACAAACTCGCTGCACCCGTCGATCTGGGCGGCCTCGATAAAGTCGTTGGCCACGCCCTGGATGAACTGCCGCATCATGAACACGCCGAAGGCGCCAATGAGGGGGATGACCAGGGCGATGTAGGTGTTGAGCAGGTGCCACTGGCGCATCATGACGTACAGGGAGATGAACACCACCTGGGTGGGGATCATCATGGTGGCCAGCACCAGGTTAAACAGGCCCTTCTTGCCGGGAATGGGCTTTTTGGCAAAGCCGTAGGCCATGGAGCAGCTCACCAGGTCCACCGCCACCACGCTGACCACCACCACGATCAGGCTGTTGAGGATGGGCCGGCCGAAGTTGCGGTTTTCAAAGAGGTAGCGGTAGTTGAAAAAGTCGAAGAGCTTGATGTCGTCCCAGTGGATGTACATGGTGGAGGTGTCGGCAAAGGAGACCAGGACCATGTATACGAGAGGGACGATACACAAAATGGCGAACAGGGTGACCAGAACCACGCCCACGACGAAGCGCAGGCTGCGGCGTTCTCTGCGTATCATACTCAGTCCTCCTTTCCTTCAAAGAACCGCTGCTGGATGAAGTGGATGACCAGAATGACCAGCAGCAGCAGCACGGCCACGGCGCTGGCGTAGCCGATGCGGAAATCCTGGAAGGCGTAGGCGTATATGATGTAGGCGACCGTGGAGGTGGCGCCGTAGGGGCCGCCGCCGGTCAGCTTGTAGACGATGTCAAAGGCCTGGAAGGACCAGATGATGCCCAGGGTCACGTTGAGGTAGGTAATGGGCTTGATCAGGGGGACGGTGATTTTCCAGAAACGCTGTCTGGGGGTGGCGCCGTCGATGAGGGCGGCCTCCCGCACACTGACGTCGATGTTCATGATACCGGCGTAGAAGATGATGGTAAAATAGCCCACGCTCTTCCACACCGCCACCAGGGAAACGCAGATGAGGGCCGAGGTGGGTTCGCCCAGCCAGTTATAGGGCCCCAGGCCGAAGATACCCAGAATCTCGTTGAGCAGGCCGCCCTTGGAGGCCAGAATGACCTCCCACACGGAGGCGGCGGCCACATAGGAGGCCAGGGTGGGAATGAAGATCACGCTGCGCAGGAACCGGCCGTAGCGGTTGTTCAGGTACTCGGCCAGGAAGTTGGCCACAAACATGGCCATCAGGGTCTGGAGGGGCACGGTGATGATGACGTAGATCACCGTGTTGAACAGGGCCCGGCGCAACTGAGAGTTGGTGAACACCTTGGCATAGTTCTCAAGGCCGAGCCACTGGGGCGGCTGGGCCAGATTGTACTGTGTAAAGCTGTAAAACACCGTCATAAAGATAGGCGCGATACAAAAGACCAGGAAGATCAGCATACCCGGCGTGATGTACGCGATGCCGTAGGCGGCCTGACGGCGCATCAGGCGGGAGGCGGGCCTCCGATTCGGTTTACTCATTCTTTCACCACACTCATTTCCGCTTTCAAAAAGAGAAACCGGGCATTGCCGGAGACGACCATGCCCGGTTTCTTCGTTCTGCTGTTAGGAAGCGATCTGCTCGTTGTAGTAGGTCATGGTCTGCTCAATGACCTGCTCGGGGGTGAGCTGACCCATGAGCATACCCTGGACGTTCTGCTGGAACTGGTCCATGAAGGAAGCGGAGCCCTCGAAGGAGGGAACCACGTGCATCTTGTCGGCGTCGTTGGTGTACATGCTCTGGAAGGGCTCGGGCTCGGTGTAGGTAGCGTCGGTGGTCAGGGAGGGCATGCCATAGATCTGCTCATGGTAGTCGTCCATGCACTCGGCGCTGGTGATGTACTTGATGAGGTCGGCGGCCAGAGCCTTGTTCTCGCAGTAGCTGGCCACGGCCAGGGAGTCCACGGAGAAGTTGGTGGCCACGCCGGCGGAGCCCTCCAGGCCCAGGGAGCACTGCCAGTCAATGCCCTTCTCGGTGTAGGTGGAGGCGTTGCCGGTGCCGTTGATGATGATGGCGGCCTCACCGTTGACGAACTTGCCGTTGGGGTCGTCCATGGTGACGATGCTGTCGTCAAAGATGCCCTCGGTCTTCAGCTTGTTGATAAAGGTAAGGACCTCCAAGGTGGCCTCGCTGTCCATGTTCAGGTTGCCCTCCTCATCCAGCACGGTGCCGCCGGCCTGGAAGAAGAAGGGCCAGAAGCTGGCCAGCATGGCGGAAACGCCGTTGGTGGCGCCCCAGGACTGGATGAAGGGCCAGACATCGGGGTTGGCCTCCTTGAGGGCCACGCACACGTCAAAGAATTCGTCCCAGGTGGTGGGCAGCTCGGTGATCCCGGCGGCCTCCAGCATGTCCATGTTGTAGTAAATCACGCAGGGGTTGCCCGCCATCATGGGCCAGGTGCACAGCTGGCCCTCGGTGTTGTAGGCGCCCTGGTCCAGGAAGACATACTTCTCCCGGTCCTCGTCGGTGATGTACTCGTCCAGGGGGGCCAGCAGGCCGGCGTTGATGAGGTCGTAGGTCTCGGTGACGTACACCACGTCGGGACCCTCGCCGGCGCCGGAGAGCATGCCGGTGTAGATCACGGTGGCGTAGTCGGACCAGGAGAGGATCTCCAGGTTGACGGTGCAGTTGTTTTCCGCCTCAAAGGCGTCCAGCTTTCCGTTCCAGAACTCCTCGTCGCTGATGCCGTCGCCGAACTGGTAGATGGGCAGCCAGAGGGTCAGCTCGGTGGGAGCGCCGCTGCCGGAGCCCTGGGTGTCGCCGCCGTTCTGGGCGGTCTGATCCCCGCCGCAGCCGGCCAGCAGGCCGATGGAGAGGGAGGCGGCAAGCGTAAGTGCAAGTACTTTTTTCATGTTATCCTCCTTACAATTTGACGTTTCCTCCGAAAGGACGCCGCAAACGCCCTTTAGTTAGGAACATTATAACAGTCTGTTCACAAAATGTAAAGAAACAAAAGTTCTATTTCACAAAATATACTGTTTTATTCTTTCATAATTGTGAAATTGGTCAAAAAACCGAGTGGACCAGGGGCATCACGCCCGTAAATTGGCGCTTTTTGGCAAGCAGCGGGGCCAGCGCCTCCAGACTCCGGATGGTATACTCCCACACGGCGATGCCGGCCGCGCCCTGGGGCAGATTCAAAAGATCGTAGGGGTTGCGCAGCGCGGCCACCGCCATGGGCTTGCCCAGGGCGCCCAGGGCCTCCATCAGGGCCAGCTGGCCCGGCTTCAGGTGGGCGTTGCAGGTGCCCAGCACGATACAGCTGCTCTCCGCCGCCGCCTGGACAGCCCTGGCAATCTCCCCTTCCTCCGGGTCGTCGGAGGTGACCAGGGCGGAGCCGCCCAGGGCCTGGGCCATGTACTCGGGGAAGGCGGGGGTCTGGCGCACATGGCTGGACACCAGGCTGGCCCGGATGGGGCCGCAGCCCACGAAGAAGGGCCGCTCCCCCAGCTCGGGCATGGGGCCGTAGAGCAGGGTCAGGGAGCGCTCCAGCATCTGGCGGACCTCCTCAGCGTCCGCCTCGGTGGCGCCGGGCAGTCCATCGGCCTGGCTCAGGCTGGACTTGGCACGGGCCAGCCGCTCCAGGGCGCAGTCAAATTCCGCCTTGGGCAGGCTCCCGTCCTCCAGTCCGGCCAGGAGCCGCTCCGCCGTCTCCTGGGCCAGGGCTGCGGTATGGGAGATACAGACGATGTCCGCACCGGCGGCGATGGAGGCCACCGCCCCCTCCACCGTGCCGTAGAACTTGGCGATGGCGTCCATCTCCATGCAGTCGCTGATGATGACTCCGCCGAAGCCCAGCTCCTCCCGGAGCAGCCCGGTGAGGAGCCGCCGGGACATGGTGGCGGGCAGCCGCTCCGGCTCCAGCCTGGGGAAGAGGACGTGGCTGGTCATGATGGCGGGGATGCCCGCCCCGATGGCCTTCCGGAAGGGGGGCAGCTCGCAGCGCTCCAGCTCCTCCCGCCCCTTTTCCACCAGGGGCAGGCCCAGATGGGAGTCCACCGCGGTGTCGCCGTGGCCGGGGAAGTGCTTTCCGCAGGCCATCACGCCCCCCTCCAAAGTGCCCCGCATGAATGCCAGGGCCAGCTCAGACGCCCGCTCGGGGTCGTCGCCGAAGCTGCGCACGCCGATGACCGGATTGGCCGGGTTGGAGTTGACGTCCAGCACGGGGGCCAGGTTGAAGTTGACGCCGCAGCTGCGCAGCTCCCGGGCGGTGAGCAATCCGGCCCGGTAGGGTGCGTCCCCTCCGGCGGCGGCCAGGGCCATGGCGCCGGGGGTGTTGAGCATATCGTCGGAGAGGCGGGTCACCACGCCTCCCTCCTGGTCGATGGCAATGAGGGGCTCGGCCCCGGTCTCGGCCCGGATGAGCTCCTTCAGCTCCCGGCACAGGCGGGTAAGCTGCTCCCTGCTCTCAATGTTCCGGCGAAACAGGATGACGTTGCCGATCTTGTGGGTCCGCACCAGCTGGGCGAAGCCCTCGTCGATCTCCGTGCCGGGAAATCCGGCCATAATCCGCTGGCCTACCGCTTGTCTGAGGTCCATGGTTCAGCCCTCCTCCAGTACTTTGGCGATAACGCCGCCGTGTTCCTTCAGCCGCTTCTCCGCCTCCTGGGCGCTCAGGCCCCGGGCCAGCATGACGATGGCGGTCTTGACCGAGAAGCCGCACTGCTCCAGGGTCTGGCGGGCCAGCTCCTCCTCCACGCCGGCGGCGGTGGACACGATGGAGATGGCCCGGCGCACCAGCTTTTCGTTGGTGGGCATCACGTCCACCATCAGGTTGCCGTACACCTTGCCCAGGCGGATCATGGCGCCGGTGGAAATCATGTTGAGCACCATCTTCTCCGCGGTGCCGCTCTTCATGCGGGTGGAGCCGGTGATGACCTCCGGGCCGGTCTCCACTCCGATGGGGATATCCGCCGCGGCGTTCATCTCCGAGTTTTTGTTGCAGGTGAGGGCCACAGTTCTGGCCCCGATCTCATGGGCGTAGGCCATGGCGCCCAGCACGTAGGGGGTGCGTCCGCTGGCGGCGATGCCCACCACCAGATCCCTGGCGCTCAGATGGATACCCTCCATATCCTCCCGTCCGGCCTGGGCGTTGTCCTCCGCCCCCTCGGCGGCCCGGAACATGGCGCTCTCTCCGCCGGCCATCACCCCCATCACCATGCCGGGGTCCACCGAATAGGTGGGGGGGCACTCGGCGGCGTCCAGCACGCCCAGGCGGCCCGAGGTACCGCAGCCGCAGTAGATGAGCCTGCCGCCGTCCCGCAGGGCCTCATAGGCGGCGTCCACCGCCCTGGCGATGCTCTCCAGCTCCCGCTCCACGGCCAGGGCCACCTTTTTGTCCTCGTCGTTGATCCGGCGCACCATCTCCAGGGTGGAAATGCGGTCAATGTCCGCGGTATTGGGGTTGCGCTGCTCCGTGGGCAGCATGTTCAGCTGTACCAATCAAATCTACTCGCTTTCCTCAATGGATTTCCCGCCCAAGGGCCAGATGCACTTCCCTGCGGAAGGCGTTCATGTCCGCTTGGGGCAGGTGGTCGTAATACAGTCTGTTTGTCAGCAGGGCCAGACCTATGCCGGTCTGGCGGTCCACCCACAGGCTGGTCCCGGTGAATCCGGTGTGTCCGCAGCCGGTGGGAAAGGCCCCCCCGGTGTGGAAGGCCAGACAGCGTCCCTCGCAGCCCGGCTGGAGGGTGACCGCCCCCAGGAAGGCCGGGTCCCGGGTGTTCAGATAGAACTGTCCCAGTCTGGCCACCCCCTCCCGGGTGCCAAACAGTCCGGCGTGGCCGCTGACGCTGTGAAAATAGTAAAAGGCATTGCCGTCGTTGGGCTGGCCCACCACGTCGGTGCAGTGGGGCCGGAAGCCGTCAAAGGCCATCCCCCGCTCCCGGCACATGTTCTCCTCCACCCCGTTGTCCCGGCAGGAGGGCACCAGAGGCAGGGAAGGCTCCGGGCAGAAGCACAGCTGGTCAATCCCCAGCGGCTGGGCCACATACCGGCGGATGACCTCCGGGAAGGGCAGGCCCGTAACGGCGCAGAGCACCTCCCGCAGGAGCATATAGCCGATGTCGCTGTACACCATGCCGGGCTGTCCCGGAGGGAGGTCGGCCAGGATCTCAAAGAAGGGCCGTCCGTCGGCGTAAAAGGGATACCAGGCCGGCAGGCCCGCTGTGTGGGTGAGCAGGGCCCGGAGGGTCATGCCCGCCAGCCGCGTCCCCAGCGTCCCCTGGGCTCCGCCCAGCAGTCCGCCCACCGGGTCGTCCAGGCAGACCCTTCCCTCCGCCGCCACCGCCAGCAGGGCGGTGGCGGTATGGGGCTTGGTGAGGGAGGCCAGGTCGAACCAGCGTCCCCCCGCCCCTTCGGTGGCTCCGGTCTCTCTCACGCCGGTTTTGTCAAAGAGCGCCCACTCGCCGTAGGGGAACACGCCCTCCGCCACGGCCCGCTCCATCAACGGCGCCACTATGCTCAAGCAAAAAACCTCTTTTCATCTGGCAGGAAATATTGTATCATAGTACCATTGGATTTGAAAATATTATATCACCCCGAAACCAGCAGTTCAATTATGCACTTTATACTGAATCGCAGGGGACCTTTTTGGCGAAAGGGACCAACAGATTTTGGAAGGAGTGGAGGACAGATGATCAAACAGGTGGCAAACAAACCCTGGCGGCTGGCGGTGGGGCTGATGTCGGGTACCTCGGTGGACGGTATCGACGCCGCGCTGGTGGAGCTGGAGGGACTGGGGCCGGAGCCCAAGGTAAAGCTTCTGGCTTTTCGGAACATGCCTTATCCCCCAGCGGTGCGGGAGAAGATTTTCGCCCTCTTCCGCCCGGAAAACGCCACGGTGGACAAAGTGGGGTACATGAACTTTCTGCTGGGAGAGTATTTTGCCGAGGCGGCCCTGGCGGTGATCCGGGAGGCCGGGGTGGATAAAAACGCGGTGGACTTCATCGCCTCCCACGGCCAGACCATCTGGCACGCCCCTCAGGCCGACTGCTCTGACGGCTACCCCATCCGCTGCACGGTACAGATTGGGGAGGGAGCGGTGATTGCCGAGCGCACCGGCATTCCCACCGTCTCCGACTTCCGGGTGGCCGACATGGCCGCCGGCGGACAGGGCGCGCCCCTGGTGCCCTTTACGGAGTATCTGCTCTACCGCCGGAAGGGGGAGACCATCCTGCTGCAGAACATTGGCGGCATCGGCAACATGACGGTGCTGCCCGCCTCCGCCCCGCCGGAGTCGGTCTTTGCCTTTGACACCGGCCCGGGCAACATGATTATCGACGCGGTCATCTCCGCCGCCACCGGCGGGGCGGAGGGCTTTGACCGGGACGGGGCCGCCGCCGCCCGGGGCACGGTGTGCCGGGAGCTGCTGGAGGAGCTTCAGAAAGACCCCTACTATACCCAGCTCCTGCCCAAGACCACCGGCCGGGAGCGGTTTGGACAACAGTATACCGCCAAACTGCTGCGCTACGGCAAAGAGCACGGCCTGTCCTTTGACGATCTGGCGGCCACCGCCACCGAGCTCACCGCCTGGTCCATTGCCGACGCCTATGCGCGGTATGTCCTGCCCCGCTACCAGGCCACCGAGCTGATCGCCGGCGGCGGCGGCAGCTACAATCCCACCCTGATGGCCGCCCTGGGGCGGCGTCTGGGGGCCCACGGGGTCCAGGTGCGCACCCAGGAGGACCTGGGGCTGAGCAGCGACGCCAAGGAGGCGGTAGCCTTCGCCCTGATGGGGGACCGCTTCATGACGGGTCAGCCCAACGCCCTGCCCTCGGTCACCGGCGCCCGCCGCGCCGCCATCATGGGCAAGCTTTCCCTCCCCTCTCCCCGCTGAAACAGACAACCTCCCCCCGGCGCGTCCTGTCCGCGCCGGGGGGAGGTTTTTTTGGCAGGCGGCATCCCGCCGGGACCCGCTTGATTTGCGCCCATCCCTGGTGTACACTTTTTCCATCAGTATCCGCCGGGCTCCATGGTCCGGCGGCGGAGCAAAAAGGAGGCTGCCGACCTGTGGCAATCATCGGAATTGATCTGGGCACCACCAACTCGCTGGTCAGCGTCTATCGAAACGGACGCCCGGAGCTGCTCCCCAACGAACTGGGGCAGTACATGACACCCAGCTGTGTGGGGGTGCTGGAGGACGGCTCCGTGGTGGTGGGCGCCGTGGCCAAGGAGCGGCTGATTACCCATCCCGCAGAGACCGCGGCCTCCTTCAAAACCTGGATGGGCACGGAAAAGACCTTCTCCCTGGGCGGAAAGAGCTTTCTGCCCCACGAGCTGTCCGCTCTGGTGCTGCGGAAGCTGGCCCAGAGCGCCCAGGCGGCCCTGGGAGAGCGGGTCGAGGAGGCCGTCATCAGCGTCCCCGCCTATTTCAACGACAACCAACGCTGCGCCACCCGTCTGGCGGCTCAGCTGGCGGGACTGCCGGTAAAGCGGCTCATCAATGAGCCCTCCGCCGCGGCCCTCTTCCACAGCCGCGCCACCCCTCAGGAGGAGCGGCGGCTGCTCATTGTGGATTTCGGCGGCGGCACTCTGGACGTCAGCGTGGTGGACTGCTTTGCCAACATGGTGGAGATCGTGGCCATCGCCGGCAACAACCGCCTGGGCGGCAACGACATTGACCGGGCCATCGCCGACTACTTCTGCCGGCAGACCGGCCTTGTCTGGTCGGAGCTGGACGCCCAACAGCAGCGGCAGCTGCTCTCTCTGGCGGAGCGGGGAAAGACCGGCCTCAGCCAGGCGGGGAGCCGGGGCTGCATCCTGGCCTGCCAGCTGGGCGGGGAGACCCTGAGCCCCCCGCTGAACCGGGAGCTCCTGTCCGGCCTTTGCCAGCCCATCTTCCAGCAGGTCAAGGAGGTCATCGTCCGGGGCGTCCGGGACAGCGGCATCCCCATCTCTGCCATCCACGACGTGGTGCTGGTGGGGGGCTCGTCCCAGCTGGGCGTGTTTGTGGACTATCTGGAGGGGCTGTTTTCCAAGCGTCCCACCCTGGCGGAGCATCCGGAGCACACCGTGGCCCTGGGGGTGGGCCTGTGCGCCGGCATCAAGCAGCGGGACGCCCAGCTCCAGGACCTGGTGATGACCGACGTGTGCCCCTTCTCTCTGGGAGTGGCCACCTGCAACGACCTGCAGGACGTCAACCCCCACATGTCCACGCTGATCCCCCGCAGCAGCATCCTCCCTGCCCGCCGCACGGAGCGGTTTTACACCCTCTCCCCCTACCAGCGGCACATCCGCCTGTCCATCTACCAGGGGGAAAACTACTACGCCGCCGACAATCTGCTGCTGGGAGAGCTGTCGGTGTCGGTGCCGCCGGACGATGCGGGCAAGCAGTCCGTCACGGTGACCTTCGCCTATGACATCAACGGGATTCTGGAGGTGACCGCCGAGAGCAGCGGCGGCGAGCGGCGGCGCACCGTCATTCTCAATCCCCGGCTCAACTGGTCGGAGGAGGAGATCAACCGGGCGCTGGAGCGGCTGAACGCCCTGCCGGACCAGTCTCTCCCCCGGGAGGAGGACCTGCTGCTTCTCTCCAGGGCGGAGCGGCTGTTCGCCGAGCTGTCCGACAGCCGGCGGGAGGAGGCCGCCCACATCATCCTGCGGCTGACCCAGGCCCTTCAGTCGGGCAGCTCCATCCGGCTGGCCCAGGAGCGGGAGAATCTGCTCCGGCATCTGGAGGAGCTGGAGGGCTGGGCCCAGCGGGATATCTGGGAGCCGCCTTTCCGCGATGAAGATGACGAAGAGGACGAGGAGGACATATGATGCAGCCTTGGGATCTGTTGGGCCTTGCCCCCACCCGGGACACGGGGGCCATTCGCCGGGCCTACGCTGCTGCGGCGGCGCGGTACAACCCGGAAGAGCACCCGGAGGAATTTCTGGCGGTACGCCGGGCCTACGAGCAGGCCATGGCCTATGCCCGGGGCCAGGAGCAGCCGGACGCCCCTCCGGAGACCCCCGCCCCCCAGCCCCAGCCCGCAGAATCGGCCGGGCCAGCGAAGCAGGAGACCAAGACAGGCGGCTTCACCCTGTGGGAGGAAACCCAGGGGGAGGGTGGTTTCCCCTGCCCGGCTCTGGAGCGCTTTGAGGAGCTCTACCGCTCCAAGCAGCGCCGGGACCGCAAGCAGTGGGACCTGTGGTTCACCTCCCCGGAATTTCTGGCGGTCTTTCATGACCCCCGGTTTACCCATGCCCTGTGGCAGGCGGTAGACCAGGCGGGGGAGGAATTTCCGCCCCCCAAGGAGTTCCAGCTGGCCCTGGCCGTGGCCTACCGCTACCGGGCGGAGGTCTACCAGGCTCACACGGAGTTTGTCCTGGAGCAGGGCGCCGGCTTTGAGGGGGTAAATCACATCCTGCGCATCGCCGGTCTGGGCCCGCTGGTGCGCAAGCTGCAGGGCAACGACGTGGTGCTCTCCGTGGCCTATCAGGATTACGAGACCCTCTGCGGCCTGGCCCGGGCGGGGCGCTGGGAGCAGCCCGACCTGGAGCGGCTGCAAAAGGTCCTGATCCGGTACAGCAGCGCATATCTCAAGGAAAAATGCTCCGGCAAGCCGGAAACGGAGCGCAACATCGTTTCCATGCGCCTGCTGGAGGCCTTTTTCAACGACCATTCCCTGCCCGTGGACGCCTATGAGGTGCTGTGGAACATCTTTGACCTGAACTCGGCCATCATGGGCCGCTCCAAGGTTTTCTACGGCCGCCTGCGGGAAATCGTGCTGGCCAAGGCGCCGGAGGTGTGCGCCCCCCGGGAGCGGTTTGTGGAGCTGCGCACCGCCTACATTGATCTGGGGTCGGAGGTGCAGGCGGCGGGGGGAGAGGACTCCCCCCGGGGCCGGGCGCTGGTGGAGCGGTTTATGGCCCGGGAGGATTTTCAGCGGGCCATCCGCAACCGGGTGTTTGTCCGGGACGAGCTGCTTCCCCACTGGTGCAGCTGGTTTTCCAATCCCCACCTCCTCCAGGCCCTCTCCGCCCTGTATGAGGCGGACCAGACCCTGCCCTACGCCCACAGCGTGGTGGAGGCCGTCCGGCAGGCCCTGCTCCAGCGGGAGGGGGAGATGGCGGCCAAGCGGGAGCGGGAGCAGCTGGCCCAGCTGGCTATGGAGGACATCGGGCCGGAGAGCTGCACCCTCTCCAATCCCCTTTTCCTGCGCTATTTTCTCCAGACCGCCTTCTACTGGGCGGAGAGCCAGGAGCAGGAGAGCCTGTACGCCCTGCTGGACCGGGAGTTCTCCTCCAACCAGGTGTGGAACCAGCAGCTGGCCCAGGCGGAGCTGTCCCGCTCCATTCCCCTCACCCAGTCCGGCACCGACGAAACCGGCCAGAGCGTCCAGCGCACCATGGAGATCCAGCTCCTGTTCCACCAGTTTTACGTGGAGTACCGCATAGACGGCCAGGTCCTCTGCAACCCGGAGCTGCCCTTTTGGGGGCTGGCCCAGCTGGAGGATGACGAACTCTTTCTGCTGCTGCTCCCCATCCTGTCCGCCTTCCAGGACGAACGGGAAGAGGTGCAGGCCCACCTGCGGGAGCGGCTGGCCCGGCTGGGCCTTCCAGACGCCCTGCTGTCCAGAACCGCCGAGGCGCTGGCGGGCGAGGCGGCCTGTCTGGTCCCCACGGAGGGCGGCGCCGCCATCCTCCGTCCGGCCCGCTTCTGCCAGGAGGCCGAGGGACAGCTGTACAGCTGCGCCTGGTACGGCAACGGGCAGCTGCTGGCCTTCCGGCGGACGGCGGAGGGCCTTGGGCTGCTGCGGGAGTTCTGCCGGGATGGGGTGAGCTCCCTGCAGGACGCCTGGCGCATCTCCACAGAAATTTTCAAAGAGGTATTTGCACCCGCCCCCAGTCCGGACGAGCTGAACACCGGCCTGTGCCAGCACCTGCATGTGGAGTACTCCGCCATGCCCAGCCAGGACTTTGAGGGGGAGGCCATTACCCCCGCCCTGCTGGCGCAGCTGCTCCAGGGGTTTGAGGTGAAACAGGTCACCCGCCTGGTGGTCAACCACAACCTGGTCCTGCTCTGGAGCCAGCCCAGCTTCGTCACCGACGCCCAGCCCGGAACCTGCGCCCTGCTGCGCTTCCGGGACGACGCCCACGCCCGGGACGGGCTGCTGTCCGACTGGGAGAGCTATTACTACGGTCAGGCCGACCAGACCCCCCAGCTCCCCTTCCGCATGGGCACTTTGCCGGACTATCTGGTACACCGCACCCCACAAAAGCCCATCGAAACCCTCATCGCCCTGCTCAACGGCATTGACAGCGGCAACGGCCGCTGGTCCAACAAGGTGGACCTCTACAACACCGAGTACCACTATTATTACTACAAGCGGACCCAGGGCTGCTTCTCCATGGAGGAGTGCGGCGGCGCGCTGCTGCGCCGGCGGTATGTGCTGAACAAGACGCCCCTACGCTTTGCCTATCAGGAGTCGGGCGGAGCAGTCACCAGGCGGGAGGTAAACGCCGCCACCCGGCTGACCCTCACCGACCAGCTGGTGCGTTTTGAGCTGGGCGGGCTGGATTACCTGTCCCTGTCCTGGGAGCTGGAGGAGCTGGGGCCGGTCCATCTGGTGCTGCTCCACCAGAAGGCCGACAAGGAGCGCAGAGACCTGGCGGTTCTGATCCAGGACAGCCCCCAGAGCATCGACTATCTGGTGGCGGATCGCTGGGAGTACATCAACACCGACCGGAAGGTCCGCAAGGCGGAATTCCGGGGCCGCATGATCCCCCGCTATCTGATCCACTATGACTTTGCCGGCCTGCGGGACTTCCTCGATCTCTTCTTCCTCAGCCTGCCCCGGCCCAAGTCCCTTCTGCACTATGAGTTCGGCAGCCTGGCCTCCGGCCCCGACCACCTGACAAAGCTGGGCTTTGCCGAGCACCGGCGGCGGCTTCTGGAACCGGAGCCCTGACCCCCGCTTATCTCTACAAAAGAAAAGAGGGATCAGCCCCATGGGCTGATCCCTCTCTCCTGTCCTGTACCCTTTTGCTGTTAATCGCCCATGGCCTGCTCCAGGCGGGCGTTCAGGGTATCCTCCTGGGCCTTTACGTTGCCAATGATGGGCGCCCCCACAATGTTGCCCTCGCTGTCCACCACATAGGTGGTAGGATAGCCCGCCAGCTGGGAAATAAAGTCCTGGTACAGCTCGTTGTCCGGGTCGGGGGACAGATTGGTGTATGTCACGCCCTTTTCCGACAAAATCTCCCGGGCGGTCTCCAGCTGCTCGTCGCTCTCTCCCGAGTCGGAGGCCACGCCGATCAGGTTGATGTTCTGCTCCTTGAAGTCCTGATAATAGGCCTCCAGCTCGGGCATTTCCTCAATGCAGGTGCCACAGCCGTTGTTCCAGAAATTGATGATGGTGGCGTCGTAATCGGCAAAGATATCGCTGGTCACGGTATTTCCCTGGGTGTCCAGCTCGGAAAAGGCGGGAAAGGGGGTCTTGGAGACCAGCGTATCGTCCGAGGACGAGCAGGCGCTCAGTCCCGCCATGAGGCCGGCGGCCAGCAGGATACAAATGCTCTTTTTCATCGGCTCAACTCCTTTTTGTATGTTGTCCGCAGGTCCGGGGTCCTGCGGATGGCCTGATGGGGACAGGCCCGGATGCAGTCTCCGCACCGGATGCATTCGGTGTGGTTGGGGCTGCGGAACACGTCCACATCCATGCCGCAGACCTTGCTGCACGCGCCGCAGGCGGTGCATCGGTCCTGATCGACGGTCAGGCGGCAGAGCGCGTGCTTATTGAACAGGGCGTAGAAGGCCCCCAGGGGGCAGAGCCACTTGCAGAAGGGCCGGTAGAAAAAGACGGCCAGCACCACCACCCCAGCCAGAAGGCAGCTCTTCCAGGTAAACAGCGTTCCCAGGCTGGCCCGGATGCTCTCGTTGGCCAGCGACAGGGGGAGCCCGCCCTCCAGAATCCCGGCGGGGCAGAGATATTTGCAGAAAAAGGGGTCTCCCAGCCCCACCTCATTGACCACCGTCATGGGCAGCAGGACCACAAACACCGCCAGAACCCCATATTTCAGATAGGTCAGCCCGTGCAGCCGGCGGGTGCTGTATTTCCTGGTGGGGAGCTTGTGCAGCAGTTCCTGAAACCATCCGAAGGGGCACAGAAAGCCGCAGATCCCACGCCCCAGGAGCGCGCCCAGAAAGAGGAGGATGCCCACAACGTAGTAGGACACCTGGTATCGGGGGGCGCCGATCACCGCCTGCAGGGAGCCGATGGGGCAGGACGCCGCAGCGGCAGGGCAGGAGTAGCAGTTCAGCCCCGGAACGCACACGCCTTTCAGGGGGCCGCGGTATAATTTCCCTTTAAAGAAGTTGGACAGAAAGGGATTGCAGGCCAACGTGGCCAGCAGCTGGATCTTCCAGCGGCCTCCGCTTCGTTTTTCTCTAGCCAATGCCCACACACTCCAGACACAGATTGACGCCCTTGTGCAGCACCGTAACGTGCTCCTCCCGCAGCACCCCCGCCGCGATGAGGACCGCCCCGGCCAGCAGCAGCAGAACGGAACTTCTCTTCATTCCCCCGCTCACCCCATCGTAATGGCCGCCATGCCGTCCTCTGTCTCGCCGCCGCTCTCCTGGCCCATGGACACATAGCTGGCGGCGCTCTCCGCCAGCGTCTCCCCGTCCAGCGAGGAGCTCCAGGCGGAAATGAGGGAGCCGTTTACGTACCAGACGCCGGTGCAGGGAATGCCGGAAGCCATCTCGTCGTTTTGGGCCAGGGCCTCTTTCATGGAGTCGTTGTACGCCACAATGGAAAAGGGTGCGTCCTGGAACAGCTGGGCATCCATGTCGCCCTTGACGCACACCACAATGTCGGCCCCCGCGGAGCGGACGCCCTCCGCCCCATCGCTCAGGGCCTGATAGAAGTCGGCAAAGCCCTCATCCTCAGGGTCCAGAAAGGCCACGAAGGCCACGGAGGGAAGGTCCTCGTTGGTAAACTCCTCTCCCGCCAGCGTCTGGGTGGTAAAGTCGCCCACCTTGTTAAAGGCCACTTTATCCGCCGCAGGCACGGCGTTCTCCTCCAGATAGCTGTCCGCCCACTCCTGGGTAATCCAGCCCTTGTCCAGCGCGTCCTGCACTGTGACGGAGCCGTCCCGGATGGCCGCCTCCACCTCCTCCTGGCTGGGCGCTTTGCTCCCGCAGGCGGCAAGGGTGAGGCAAAGGGCCAGAGCGGCGGCTACAACACGTTTTTTCTGCATGGAAATTCCTCCTGTGTTTTCATTTGACGGGGGATATGGTACCATACAGAATGTCAAATCCGTGTCAAGGAATACTTGACACGGATTTGACCCAGTTTGTGATATCTTGTCAGAAAAACGCCGGGAGTTTTGTTATGAGAATTTTAGTGGTGGAGGATGAGCGCCAGCTGTGCGACGATATCGCGGAGGACCTGGAGCTGGAGCGCTACACGGTGGAACGCTGTTACGACGGCCTTACGGCATGGGAAACCATTCTGGTGGAGCCCTACGACCTGGTGATCCTGGACCTGAATCTGCCGGGTATGGACGGGCTGGACATTCTGCGGGCCGTCCGGCAGGAAAAGCCGGAGCTGCGGGTGCTCATTCTGTCCGCCAGAAGCGCGCTGTCGGAGCGGGTGGCCGGTCTGGACCTGGGGGCGGACGACTATCTGACAAAGCCCTTTGAGCTGGAGGAGCTGGAGGCCCGGGTGCGGGCCCTGCTGCGCCGGGACTTTGCCCCCCGGAGCTCTGCCGTTTCCGCCGGGCCCCTGACCCTGGATGTCCAGCGGCGGGAGATTACGGCGGACGGGTCTGCGCTCCCCCTGACCCGCAAGGAATTTGAGCTGCTGGAATACCTGGTGCTCCACCCGGAGCGGACCGTCAGCCAGGAGGAGCTGCTGGACCACATCTGGGAGAGCGACTCCAACCCCTTCAGCCATTCTGTGCGCATGCACATCTCCTCCCTGCGAAAAAAGCTCCGCCAGGCCCTGGGATACGACCCCATTGTGACAAAGATCGGTCAGGGCTATCGCCTGGAGGTGGAGCGATGAAACAGCGTCTCTCCCTGCGCCTGCGGGTAACCCTGGTGTGCGGCCTGCTGCTGGCCGCCTGCTGCCTGCTTCTGACCCTCAGCCACAACTACTACGCCTATGAGATGGCGGACGCCATTGAGGCCATTACCCTCCAGCCGGCGGCTGCGCTGAACGGCGGCAGCTCGTCGCCTATGGAGGAGCTTTCCCTGGCCCAGGCCACCCTCCCCGTGCGCAGGCTCTTCCGGGTACAGAGCCTGCTGGCCATGGGGGTGATCGTGGCCGTGGGCTGTCTGATGGTGTATTGGCTCACGGGGAAAGCCTTCGCCCCCCTGCGCCGCCTGGACGAGCAGATCCGCTGCCGGACCGCGGCGGACCTGGACCGGCCCTTTCCCGTGCCCTCCAGCGGAGACGAGGTGGCGGGCCTGACGGCCTCCTTCAACCAGATGTCCCAAAATCTCAGCCAGGCCTTTGCCCAGCAGAAGCGCTTTTCCCAGTGCGCCGCTCATGAGCTGCGCACGCCGCTGACCGTGCTCAAAACCCGCATGGCCCTCTTTCGGAAAAAGGGGCTATGCAGCACGCCGGAAACCGACGCGCTGCTGCGGGTGCTGGAGGAACAGACCCAGCGTCTGTCCGATCTGGTGGGCGATCTGCTGGCCCTGAGCAACATGGACACGCTGGAATGCGGGGACCGGGTTGACGTGCCCCAGCTGCTGGCCGATACGGTGGAGGACCTGCTGGAGCCGGCCCGGCAGCACCAAGTCTCCATCCAGCTCCACACCCAGCCGGGAACCGTTCTGGGAAACCGCACCCTGCTGGAGCGGGCCTTCTTCAATCTGGTGGAAAACGCCGTCAAATACAACCGCCCCAACGGCACCGTGACGGTCTCCGCCGCCTGTACGGGCGGCGTTCTCCGGGTGGAGATCACCGACCAGGGCATTGGGATTCCCCAGGAGCTGCTCCAGCAGGTATTTGAGCCCTTCTTCCGGGTGGACCCCTCCCGCTCCCGTCAGCTGGGGGGCGCGGGGCTGGGGCTCTCCCTGGTGCGGGCCATTGCCGAGCTGCACAACGGGCAGGTTTGGGCCGAGCCCGCCCCGGGCGGCGGCAGCCGCTTTGTCCTGCTGCTGCCCGAAAGCGGGGCCTCCCCGGCCTGAGCCTCCTCAGCCCTTGGCCCGGTTGACCAGGAAGATGCCCAGGCACACCAGCGCCAGGGCCGCCAGTCCATAGACGGTGAAGGCCTGGTTCTGCTCACCCAGCAGCAGGGCGGACAGGAGCACGCCGAACACCGGATTGAGAAAGCCGTAGATGGTCACGCTGGCCACAGGGTTATATTTTGTCAAAATACTCCAGATTGTATAGGCCACCGCCGACAGCACGCCCATATAGGCCAGAATCAGCAGGGAGGGCGGGTCAAAGCCGGACAGCGCTCCTCCACCGGCCAGGCCCCCGGCCAGCAGCAGCAGGCCGCCCAGCACAAACTGATAGCCGCACAGCACAAAGGCGTCCTCATGGGCGGAATAGGACTTGAACATGGACACGGCCAGGCCGTTTGCCACGGCGGCCAGGAAGATGGCCCCCTCCCCCGCCAGGGAGAGTCCCCCCGCCAGGGAGCCGCCGGACAGGTTGATGACCACCACCCCCAGAAATCCGCACAGGCAGCCCAGCAGCTTGTTCCACCCCAGGCCCTCAAAACGGAACACCAGGGCGGAGATGAGGATGGCCCAAAACACGTTGGAGGCGGTGATCACCGAGGCCTTTACCCCCGAGGTGTGGGCCATGCCGATGTAGAAGAAAAAATACTGCACGGCGGTCTGCACCAGACCCAGCTTGGCCACCATGGGCCAGGAGCTGGGTTTGGGGGCGACAAACCGCCGCTCCCGCAGACAGTGGACCAGGACGATAAGCACCCCGGCGATGAAAAAGCGCAGGCCGGCGTAGACGATCTGGGCGGCGGAGTCCTCCCCGCCGATGTCCAGCAGCCGGTAGCCGATCTTGACCGCCGGGAAGGCGCTGCCCCAGAGCAGGCAGCAAAAGGAGGCCGCCAGGCCCACCACCCAGGGTCTGGTGAGGGCGGCGGCCGGCTTTTCTTGTTTGAAGTTGTTCATGTCGCTCCTTCTCTCTGAAACGCACCGCGGCAGGGCTGGCCGGCCCTGCCGCGGTGCGTGCTTTTGTACCGGTGCTTTTTACTGGGCGCTGTCAGCCGTCTCGGCGGGCTGATAGAAGTAGCGGGGCTTGCCGCGGCAGATGATGCCGCCCACGATCATGCCGATGATGGTGGGCACCAGCCAGGAGAAGCCCTGCTCAAACAGGGGGATAAAGCCCATTACATTGCGCAGGGCGGTGAAGTCGGGCGCCACGCTGAGGATGGCGTCGCCCACGCTCACCACGCCGGAGACGATAATGCCGCCCTTGTACACGCCGTCGTTGGGGATCCACTTGTCCAGCAGGCCCAGCACGGTAAAGACGATGCAGATGGGGTACATGATGAGGAAAATGGGGGTCACGTAGTCAATGATGCTCTGCACGCCGAAGGAGCCGAACACCGCGCCCACCACGCAGACTACCACGATCCACACCCGATAGGGAATGCGGCCCTTGGAGACCTCGTTTACCACCATGGCGCCGGTGGTGCCGATGCCCACTGCGGTGGTCAGGCAGGCCAGGCCCACCGCCAGGCCCATGCAGCCCATGCCCACAACGCCCAGGGTCTGGCCGATGAGGCCGGAGAGCAGGGTGGTCTGGGGAGTGCTCAGGTCATAGTAGGCGCCGCCGGTGGCGCCGATGTAGGTGAGCATCACATAGATGGTTCCCAGGGAGGCCACGCTGACCAGGCCTACCAGGATGCCGCAGCGCTTGCGCTCCTGCTCGTCCCGATGGCCCTTCAGCACCAGGCCGCTGATAAAGATGTTGGCGCACATCAGGCCCACGGTCAGGTCGCCGGTCAGGTAGCCGGTGAGCATGGCGGAGGTGACGGGGCTGGGGTTATCCACCTCCTGGGGCACGCCGATGGGGGAGACCACGCCCTTGATGAGGACGATGGCCAGCATGATCAGCAGCAGAGGGGTCAGGTACTTGCCCAGCTTATCCACCACCGAGTTCTTGTCGAAGGCGAAGAAGAGCACCAGAGCGAAGAACACCACCATGGTCACCCAGATGGGGACGTTGGGGAACAGGGGCTGGATGGCCAGCTCATGGGTGGTGGCGCCCGACCGGGGCAGGGTGGAGCCCATGCCCACCAGGATGCAGCCGATGACATAGAACCAGTCGTAGAATCTGGGGTGGACGTGGCCCATCAGGGTCTTTACGTCGCCCACGTTGTTCACCGCCCAGAAGGCGGTGACCGGCAGGATGACGCCGGTGATCAGGATACCAATGGCGCCCAGCAGCCACTGGGTACCGGTGGACAGGCCGATCTGGGGCGGGAAAATCAGGTTGCCCGCGCCAAACATGGTGGAAAACAGGGCCAGGCCCACCACCACGCTGTCAATGCCCCAATGCTTCTTTTTCATACACAATTCCCTCCGTTTCTCATGGTGCGGCCCCTCTTTCAGCCGCGCTGGTACACGATCTCTCCCTCTACCATAGTCAGCATAACCTGGGTGTCAAACAACTCCTCCAGGGGACGCTCAAAAATATTCCGGTCCAGCACCACCAGGTCGGCGTACTTACCCACCGTCAGGGTGCCGTAGCGGTCCTCGTCATAGGAGGCGTAGGCGGCCTCGCTGGTGAACATCTCCACCGCCTCTTCCAGGGTGACGCCGTTTTCCGGGTACCACTGGGGGCCGTTTCGCCCGTCCCGCCGGGTGACGGCGTAGTACAGGTTGGGCAGCACGTCAAAGGGCTCCACCGGGCAGTCCGAGCCGCCGCACATGTGTACCCCCAGGTCCTCATACCGCCGCCAGTTGTAGCTCTGCCTGCCCAGCTCGGGGCCTACGCAGTCGTCCACCACTTTGGAGTCGGCCTTGAGGAACACCGGCTGCACATAGGCCACCAGGTTCATCTCCTTGAACCGGTCCTGCTGGGCCTGGTCCATGATCTGACAGTGGATGATGCCGTTGCGCCGGTCGGGATGGGGATGGGTCCGGGAGACCCGCTGGATGGTGTTGAGCATCTGCTCCAGGGCGGCGTCGCCGATGCAGTGGGCCACCAGATGGAAGCTGTTGGTGTAGGCCAGCTCGGCCAGCTCGTACAGCTCCTCGTCGCCGAACAGCAGCAGGCCCTTGGTGCCCGGGTCGTTGCGGTAGGGCTGGCGCATGGCGGCGGAGTGGGAGCCCAGGGAGCCGTCGCACAGGAACTTGATAGGCCCGAACTTGAAGCGGCCCAGGGTGTCGTTGGCCCGGTAGCCCATGTCCAGGAAGCGCTGGATCTGCTCGGCCCGGCGGAAGCGGATCTGCTCGTTGACCCGGATGGGCAGCCGCCCCTCCTCCGCCAGCTCCTTGTAGGCCTGGATGACGTCGGCAAAGTCGTCGTCGGCCACCAGGTTGAAGTCGTCGCTGTGGACCTGTACGATGCCCTTGGAGGCCGCCTCCTTACAGACGGTAACCAGCATCTCCTTGATGTCCTTTACCGTGAAGCGCTCCCAGCAGCTCTGCACACACATGGCGGAGTTCTCCCGCACATAGCCGTTGGGCAGGCCGTCCTCCCCGAAGTCCATGGTATGCTTGGTGGTGTCCGCCCGCTCGTCCCACAGCCCCGCCAGCTGGAGGGCCTTGGTGTTGAGGCAGACGATATGGCCGCAGGCCCGCTGCAGGAACACGGGCACGTCGGCGGCGATGGCGTCCAGGTCGTGGCGGTCGGGGATCTTGTTCACATCGCTCCAGTTGACCTGGTTGAAGTTGCAGCCGATGACCCAGCGGTTCTCCTTCCGGGCCTTTTCCGCGTCGGCCTTGCACAGGCGCACCACCTCTTCATAGCTGGTGGTGTCCACCAGGTCGATGCGCCGCTTGAAGGTGGCGTAAAAGAGCAGGTGCAGATGGGTGTCGGAGAAGCCGGGCAGCATCAGCCGGCCCTCCAGGTCGATCTTTTTGGTGTTGGCGTCCGCCAGGGACAGAACCTCCTGGTCGGTGCCCAGGCGGAGGATCACCCCGTCCTTCACCGCCATGGCGCTGACCTGGGGATAGGCCTTGTCCAGCGTGCGGATGACGCCGTTGTAAAAAATAGTGTCCATACCGTTCCTCCTTCTCATTGCCGGGTTTGGCTGTCCAAACCGTTTTTCACGATCCGTCCGTCCTGAATGACCAGCTTTACATTCTCCTCCTGCCGCAGCACCTGGATGTCCGTCCCCGGGTCGCCCGACACCAGCAGCACGTCGGCCAGCTTGCCCGGCTCCAGGGTACCCAGCTCGTCCTCCATCAGCAGCAGCCTGGCGTTGGTCTTTGTGGCCATGGAGATGACCTCCATGGGGGTGTAGCCCGCCGCGCACAGCCGCTCCAGCTCCAGGGTGGCCTGGCTGTACGGACAGCCGAAGCTCTTGTCCCCCAGGAAGTCGCACCCCACGCCCACCTGTACGCCGGCCTTGCGGGCCATCTCCAGGGAGCGGTAGTGGGCCTCATAGGAGCGCTCGGTCTTTTCCCGCAGGTAGGGCAGCACCCCGGGGGTGTGGGAAAAATAGGTCTTGGAGGCGTGCATGATGGCCAGAGTGGGCACCAGGAAGCAGTCGTTTTTCAGCATCAGCTCGATGCACTCCTCGTCCAGATAGAAGCCGTGCTCGATGCACTTCACCCCGTTTTTCAGCGCCATCTTGATGCCCCGGTTGGCCTGGGCGTGGGTGGACACGTAGCTGCCCATGTTCTCGGCCTCCTCCACCGCCGCCCGTATCTCCGCGCCGCTGAAGTGGCTGTGGGGGGTGGCCTTGTCCCCCTGGGAAAATACCCCGCCGGTGGTCATGATCTTGATGAGGTCGGCCCCGTTGCGGGCGTTGATGCGGCAGGCCCGCCGCACCTCGTCCTCCCCGGTGACCAGGAAGGCGGGGCTGTAAGCCCCCAGGCTGCCCTCCAGGGAGAGCTTCTGGTACACGTCCCCGTGGCCGCCGATCTGGGAGAGGATCTTCCCCGCCCCGAAGATGCGGGGCACGTCCAGCAGTCCCTCCGCCACCGCCGGCTTGAGCAGGATCACATCGCTGCCCAGATCCCGGAAGGCGGTGTAGCCCTGCTGCCGCAGCTGGGCCATGTCCCGCAGGGCCCGGGCCATGCTCAGCTGGGGGGTCATGCTCAGCCAGTCCACCGCCGTGGCGCTCCCCCAGCCCATATGGACATGGGCGTCAATGAGTCCGGGGAGAATGGTGGCGTTCCGGGTGGTATAGCACTGGGCCCCCTCCAGCTCCGGCAGTTCGCTCTGGCGGCACACCAGGCGGATCCGGTTCCCCTCCAGCACCACCGCGCCCTGCTCTATGGGCGGGCCTCCGTTGCCGTCCAGCACCCGTCCCTTCAATACGATCACAGGTCAGTCCTCCTTTCCGCTACCCCTTTGCCCGGCGCTGGGCGATGATGGACACCATCACCCGGTCGGTCTCCAGCATGCCCGGGTCGTTCAGCCGGCCGATGTTGGCAAAGGTCTCCTCAATGGTCCTGCCGATAACGCCCTCTCCCGCCGGCACATGGCAGCCGGCCATGGCCAGATAGGCCGCCTGCACCGCCATGGCGGCGGCAGTGCTCAGCTTGTAGGCGCAGGAGCTCTTGGCTCCGTCGCAGAACATGCCGCCGATGGTGCCGATAACCGTCTGCATGGCCTGTACCGACTGCTCATACCCGCCGCCCAGCAGATAGGTCACCGCCGCGGCCATGCCGGTGGCCGCGGCCACGCCGCAGCCGCAGAAGGCGGTCATGCGCTTGATATGGCCCTTGATGTAAATGGTAATCATGGAGCTGATGGCCAGGGCCACCGCCGTCTGCTCCCGGGTGGCCTCCAGCTCCTCCGCCGCCGCCAGCACCCCCACAAAATTGGTGATGCCGTGGTTTCCGCTGCCGGTGATGGCGGTGATGGTCACGTTCATTCCGCCCATGCGGGCCTCTCCCGCGGCGGCGGTATAGGCCCGCACGGCGCCGCATACCGCCAGGGGGCCCTTGTCCTGGATGGCCGTACAGGCCCGAATGGTCCGGCCCAGCCGCCGGGTGGGGTCCTCCAGATCCCGCAGAGCCGCCTGCTTGTTGCGCTGGGCCCCCTCCAGCAGAAAGTCAAAGGCGTCTGGCTCCATGGAGCAAATCAGGTTGTAGAGCTCCTCCACCGTATGCCCCTGGAAGGGACAGGGGAGGGGGCCTCCGGCTCCGCCCTGCCGGCACAGCAGCACCCGGCCGTTGCGGGAGAGCTCCACCACGTTGGAGTAGTCGTACATGATCACCGCCTGGGTCTCGTCCTCCCCCGCCCGCACCACGGCGCGGACATACAGCGGGTCGGGGGTCTCGCCGTACTTTACCGTCACCCGGCCGGCGGCCACCGTCTCCTCCGCCCGGCACACCATCTCGTCGGTGACCTCCTCCAGAATGGCCAGCCCCCGCTGGGGCCGGTCCAGCAGCACACCCAGGGCGGCGGCCAGCTCCAGGCCCACCCGTCCGGTGCCCGGTATGCCAACGCTCACCCCGTTTTTGTAGATATTGGGGCTGACCAGAACCTGGATCTCCTCTGCCGGCTTCCCCAGGGCGTGGGCGGCGGACGCCGCCGCCAGACATACGCTGCCCGGGTCGGTGCAGCCGGTGGAACATTCAATCTCCGAGGCCAGCGCCTGCAGCAGTTCCTCTTGCGTCATACTGCTCTCCTCTTTCTCTCCGGTTGTTTCATCTGTGCGGATCCCGGTGGAACAGAGGATCCTTTTTCTATACCATACCAGAGCTGGAACCGGATTCCCATGCACAAAAGCGCCGAATCCGCAAAGAGATCCCACTATTTTTTCCTTGCAGGCAGCAGAACGACCAGGATTTTTTTGATGTTCTTACTTTTTTATACCTCCTCTGCCGAAACTCACGGCATAAAAATACCCGCCCGGACGCGCAGGCCTGGGGCCATCCGGCCCGGCCGTTACCTGCGCCCCTCCTTGGGCGGGTATCCAAATTGTTTTTTATACACACGGCTGAAGTAATTGGGGTCCTCATAGCCCACGGCGGCGGCAGCGGCGGAGACCGAAGCCCCCTCCTCCAGCAGCCGGGCGGCGTGACCCAACCGCACCCGGGTCAGATAGTCCCGAAAGGTCTGGCCGGTGTGGGCGTGGAAGATCCGCCCCAGATAGGCGGGGCTGACAAACTGCTCCCGGGCTACCCCCTCCAGCTTCAGCGGCTCGGGATAGCGGGATTCCACAATGGCGATGGTGCGGGCCACCAGAGGGTGGTCGGCCCGGCTGTCCGGGGCCAGCAGTCCGGCTGCCCGGGCGGCCAGCTCCCCCATGCGACGGGACAGCTCCCTGGGGGTGAAGCACGCCTCCAGGTCCAGCTCCGGCCGCCAGTCCGCCCCCACCTGTCCGCAGGCCCGGCGCAGCCCGGCGCAGTACAGCTCCAGCCATCCCTCCAGAATGGCGGCGTCTCCCCGGCAGCCGCTCAGCAGCCGGGCGCACAGCTGTCCGGCGGGCTGGATGGTATCCTCCCCGCTCCGCAGGGCCCGGATCAGGCGGGCCTCCGCCTGGTCGGGATAGGGCTCCCGCTCCCCCGTCCAGGGGGTGTAGCGGCACACCAGCCGCTGGGGAAAGAGGGGGCCGCTGCAGGCGGCCAGGCGGGCGGTGCGGTAGCTCTCCGCCAGCTCCTCCGGCCCGGCGGCTGCCTCTCCCACCCCCGCCCGGGCCAGACGGCACCGGCCGGGCAGCAGGGGCGTCCACTCCGCCAGCAGCCGCCCGGCGGCCTCCAGGGGCTCCGCCGCTCCCTCCGGGCAGTAACACACCACCCGCCGGCCGTAGCACTCCAGCCGGAGCTCCGGCCCGGCCTGGGCGCTGAGGGCCTCTCCCTCCTCCAAAGACAGGGGGGCGGACAGCAGGACCATCACCACCCGGGCGGGCAGCCGGGGCAGCGGCTGGGGCAGGCCGAAGGTCATGCCGCAGGCCAGACTGGGCCACAGCTGGGGCGGCTGGGCCCGCCCCCCGGCGGGGCGGCTGAGCACGCCGCGGATGCGCTGGAGCAGCAGGTCGGGCCGCATGGGCTTGAGCAGGTAGTCCTGGATACCCACGGACATAGCCTTGCTGGCAAAATCAAACTCATTGTAGGCGGTAAGAATCATAATCCGGCAGTCCAGCCCCCGGCTGCGGACATGTTGGGCCACCTCGAAGCCGGAGCGGCCCTTGAGCATGATGTCCAGCAAAATCAGGTCGGGGGGCAGCTGGTCAATCATCTGAATGGCCGCCTCGCAGGTAGCGGCGCAGCGGATGTGCCGGGCCGGGACAAGGGCCTCCATCAGCCCGGCCAGCTCCCGCCGCTCGGCGTACTCGTCCTCCACCACCAGAATCTCATACATGGGCCCCGCCCCCTTCCCTGTCCAGAGGGCAGAGCAGCTCCACAGTAGCTCCCTGTCCGGGGCTGCTGGCAATATTCATCCGGGCCTCCGGGCCGAAGAACAGCTTGAGCCGGTCGGAGACGTTGCGCAGGCCGGAGCCCTCGCCGCCCCCCTCCTCCAGCTGCTCCAGCACCGGCTGGGGAATGCCGTCGCCGTTGTCCGAGACGGTGATGCACAGCAGCTCCTCCTCCAGCCGGACTTTGACCGACAGGCGCAGGGGCCGCTCCTCATCCGCCATGCTGTGGACGATGGCGTTCTCCACCAGGGGCTGGATGGTGAGCACCGGGATCATCACCCGCTCCCCGCCGGGCTGGCAGTCGATCTCGTAGGAGAATTCCGGCCCCATGCGCTGGCTCTGGATGGCCAGATACTTCTCCGCGCACAGCAGCTCCTCCGACAGGGTGCACACCGAGTCCTTGGCCCGGTAGGCCCGGCGGAGCAGGTCGGACAGATCGCAGATGAGACCGGCGGTCTGAGCAGCGTTCTCCCGGTAGGCGGTGCGCATCAGCAGATTCAGGGTGTTGAACAGGAAGTGGGGGCTGATCTGGGACTGGAGAAATTTAAATTCCATGGAGTGGAGCTTGCGCTCCAGCTCCAGCTTTTTTTCCATCTGCTGGGCGTACTCCATCCGGGTGTGCAGCTCCGACTGGCTCACCGCCAGATAGGAAGCGAAGATCCGCAGCAGCTGGACCCGTGCGTCCAGCTCCTCCTGGGAGAGCACCCGCAGCTCCGCCGCGGCCCCCTGCAGGCGGGCGTAGTCCAGGCCCAGCTGGGCGCAGCTGTCCTCCAGACGGCGGTAAAATTCCGCCTGGGTGTCCTGGGTGAGAAACTGGCCGTAGGAGAGATAAATGGACCGCTCCTCCTCCACCGGCACCGGCATGGAGATGACGCTCACCCCCATGTGACAGCACTCCACCACCACGCCGTCACCGGCACGCAGACCCATGGTGTGGTTGCAGGCCCGGCACCGGGCCGCCCCCTCCGGGCTGTCCATCACGCAGCGGCAGAACTGGGTAAAGCGCTCCAGCCGGAGCGGTCCGTGCCAGCTGCCCGACTGGTCAATAAAGGAGATGGTCTGCCCCGTAACGTTGGTAAAGGCCAGATCCATCTGACGCAGCAGGTGATCCAGCGCCCGGCTGTCCTTGTGCGGCGGCATAGGCCGGCCTCCCTTCCATCCGTGTATAGGTTGGACCTATTATACTGTCCCCGCCGTTCAAAGTCAACGCACTACCATGTGAAAGGGCCGGAGGCTGCTGCCTCCGGCCCTCGCTTTATTGGATCTGCAATCAGAAATCGCCCAGGCCCATACCGTCGTCGATGACCACGGTCTCCTCGGGCTCCTCGGTGATAACGGGGATGAATTCGGACAGGTAGGCCTCCTCCGGCAGCCCCGCCAGGTAGGCGGGCAGATTGATGATGGGGCCGTCCATACCGTAGGGCAGGGGGATGGTGTAGGTCACCGGGGCCTGCTCATCGCCCCCCTTCTCCTGGGTGATAATGAGGGTGACGGTGATTTTCTGGCCAATCTGGTCGGCGGAGGCACGCTCATCCTCATAGAGCTTGGAGAGGGCGTCGCCGTCGGCGTTGTCCCCCACGTGAATCTCAATCTTGTAGGGCGCTTCATAGGTGGTGCCCTGGTACTCCACGGCTTTGTTGTCAAAGTATACCGTGTGACCCCGGCCAATGACCATCATCACAGCGCAGACAGCCACCAGGATCAGGAGGAGCGCCAGCTGAAAGATCAGTCTGCGGCTCTTCATTTCGCACGCGCCTCCTCTTCCTTCTGGGCCAGGGCCAGCAGATAGCCGGTCTGGCTCTTGGCCCGGTGCTTTCTGCTCTCATACATGATGAGGGCCACGGTGATGACGCCGTAGGACACGAAGGTACGGAAATACTCGCCGATCATGGAGTCGCCGGTGATGGCGGTGCCAGCCTCGGGGGCCAGAATGAACATCATGTGGAACAGGGTCACGCCCAGGAAGGCGTTGCCGATGGAGGCCTTCTCCACCGACGCGCCGCCCACCAGCAGGGCCGCGATGCTGAAGGTGCCGATCTGGGTGTGGGCGGAGTAGGTGGGGAAGTTGCCCAGATTCTGCAGATAGATGATCATGCCGAAGCCAGCCACTACCGTGGACATGACGATGGCGATGATGCGGGTGCGGTCCACATTGATGCCGGCGTCCCGGGCCACGTTCATGTCCTGGGCCACCGCCCGCATGTCCTGGCCCAGCTTGGTGCGGCGGAACCAGACGATCACCAGGCAGAGCACCGCGATGATCAGGAAGGTGAGCACCGGGATCTTCACACCGCCCACATTGATGGCCAGCAGGTTGTCCAGCTGCTGGCGCATGCTCAGCAGGCTGACGGTGTTGCGGATGCCGTAGCCCCGGGGCAGCTTCAGGGTGCTGTGCATAATGGGGATGATGGAACCCATCAGGAACAGCACCACCAGCTGGTAGACGCCGTTCATGAAATAGGAAATGAAGTAGCTGGTGACCATCTCACGGCCCTTGGCCTTGTTCAGCAGATTGCCGCAGAACAGACCCAGCAGGACGGAAATGGGAATGGAGATGATCATGGCCAGGATAATGCCGGGGATCCCCCAGATCTGCCAGTCCACCACCAGAATCAGGGCGATCTCACCGGCCATGGCCCCCAGGGTCATGCCGAAGTTCAGACCCATGCCCGCCATGATGGGGATGAGCAGGGCCAGGATCAGGAAGGTGTTGCGCCCCATACGGGTGACCAGCTCATTGAGCAGATAGGCGGGGGAGTAACCCGCCAGCGGCAGGCAGATCAGGCAGATCAGCACGAACATAATGGGGACAGAGTTGTCCTGGAGCAGCCGTTTGAGGCTGACTTTGGAGGTTTGTTTCCGCTTCATCTTGAACCCCCCTTAACTTTGCGGGTCAGCGCGTAGACGATCATGCCGTTGGAGATGATGATCCGCACCACCTCGCTTACGTCCATGTGGATCATGGCGGTCATGACGGTGGGGGTCAGGGTGACCACACTCTGGTACAGGATGGTGCCGATGATCACATGGGGGATGGTCGCCTTGTTGACGGCGGCGCCGCCGATGAGGATGGCGGCCACCGTGGGCAGAGTCATATTGTTGGGGGCCATGTACAGCTGCATGAAGCCGAAGCCCTGCTGATAGACCAGGATACCCACCGCGCCCAGCCAGGTGGACATGATCACCGACAGCAGGCGCATCTTGTCCACATTGATGCCGGAGGCCCGGGCGAACAGGGGATTGGAGCCCACGGCGGTCATGGCGGTGCCGGTCTTGGTGTGGAGGAAGGCCCACATGCCGAAAGCCAGCAGGGCGAAGAACAGGATGGCGCCGGTGGGGAAGTACAGGCCGTTGGCCGGATCAATGGGAATGGCCAGGAAATTGGCCAGAGCCCCGCCGTAGAAGCCGTCCAGAGAGATGGTGGTACGCAGGCCCTTGCCGGACAGGCCCCACACCATGGTGGGGCTGGTGTAGGGCAGCAGCAGCCACATCATGCACATAAAGGCGATGGAGGCCAGGCCCACATAGGTGGCGATCATCATTTCGCCGCCCTTGATGCGGTTGAGCAGCCAGCCGTAGCCGCCGCCCAGCAGCAGGGCGAAGGGGGTGGCCAGCAGGATGGCAATGAAGAAGCTCACCGGCCCGGTGGCGCCCAGCTGGATGGCCAGGGTGCCCCCCAGCAAGCCGGCAATGATCCCCAGGGGAATGCCGAAGTTCAGGCTGCATCCGGAGTGAATCATGGGCACCATGGCCAGCACCAGCACGGCGTTCCAGCTGAAGCGGTTGATTACGTTGCCAACCTGCATGGTCAGGTCGGCGCCCACAATGGGCGCCATGATGAAGAGCAGCAGGACAAACCCGGCGATGATGGTTCGGGGCAGCCCGAAGCGGGCGGCAAAGCTGAAGCGCTCCATCAAGTCCCGGTTTTCCAGCGTTTTTTCCATATCTGTTTTGTCCATGACATCCTCCTTATACCACCTGGCTGACCATCAGCGTACCGAAGGCCTCCGAGGACTCGGTGGCCGGCAGGATACCGGCGACGCGCCCGCCTGAGACAATGGCAATCCGGTCGCAGCACTGGCGCAGCTCCTCCAGTTCGGAGGAGATCACCACCACGGTCACGCCGAATTCCCGGTTGAACCGCTTGAGGGCCTCCAGCACCAGGGCCTTGGCGCCCACGTCGATACCCCGGGTGGGCTCGGAGACGAAGAGGAACTTGGGCTGCAGAGCGAAGGCCTTGGCCAGGCACACCTTCTGCTGGTTGCCGCCGGAGAGCTCCTTTGCCTTCTGCCGGGAGCCGGTACACTTGATCTTCAGCTCATCGATATATTTGTCGGTCACGGCGCGGATGGCCCGCTCGTCCCGCCAGGTGAACAGGCCGAATTTTTTGAGGAACTTGTTCTGGATCTGCATGGCGCCGAAGGCCACGTTCCACTCCAGGGACTCGTCCAGCAGCAGGCCCACCCCCCGGCGGTCCTCAGAGACGAAGGCCAGGGAGGCATCCAGGCACTTTCTGGGGCTGTTGAGGGGAATGGGCTTGCCCTCAAACTCCACCGTTCCTCCCGCCTCGTACAGTCCCATGATGCCGTTGGGGATACCCAGCTTGCCCTGTCCAGCCAGGCCGCCGATGCCCAAAATCTCGCCCTCTTTGATATCCAGGTCGATGTTGCGCACCGTCTCGCCGGGCATGTCCACCCACAGCTTGCGGATGGACATGATGGTCTTGGCGTCGGGCAGTTCCCGCACCTCGGCGGCGGCGGCGCTCTCCACATTGCGCCCCACCATCCAGCGGGTAATCTCCTGCACGTCCAGCTCCTTGGCGGGGGCTTCCTTCACCACATAGCCGTCCCGCATGACCACCACCGTGTTGCACACGGACAGGATCTCATGGAGACGGTGGGTAATAAAGATGACGGAGATCCCCTGGGCCGACATGTTCCGGATGGAGGTCAGCAGAGCCTCGGCCTCCTTCTCGGTGAGCACGGCGGTGGGCTCGTCCAGAATCAGCAGCTTCAGCTGGTCCTTGCTCAGCTCCCGGGCGATCTCAGTAAACTGCTTGTGGCCCACGGGCATGTCGCTGATGACCATATCGCCGCTGATCTTCACGCCCATCTTGTCGATTGCCTGATCCGCCCGCTGGGAAATGGCCTTGTAATCCAGGGTGTCCAGCCGGGGCCCAAAAACCTGGGAGACAATGTTGGGCTTGGTGGGCTCCCGGTTGAGCAGGATGTTTTCGGCGGCGGTAAAGCCGGGAATCAGGGAAAACTCCTGGTGTACCATGCCGATACCGGCGGCCAGGGCCTCAAAGGGGGTGGCAAATTTCACCGCCTGGCCGTTGAGCCGGATTTCTCCCTCATAGCCGCCGGTCTCCCGGATGACGTCCATACCAAAGAGGATCTTCATCAGCGTGCTTTTGCCGGCGCCGTTCTCACCCACCAGGCCCAGCACCTCGCCGGGCCCCAGGGTGATATTGATGTCGCTCAGAACCTGGTTGCCGAAGAAGTCCTTCTTGATATTCCGCATTTCCAGCAAGGGAGCATTGTTGTTTTCCATAGTGTTCTTCTACTCCTCTCACGCTTTGAAAACAGCAGGGGAAGGAACTCCTTCCCCTGCTGTTTGAATGAACCATCGGAGAAATAGATCAGGCGGTGGTGAAGTACTCCTCGGGCACCTCCACCTCAGTGGAGCCCATGTAGTAGCCGGGATCGCCCATAATGTAGGTATCCTGGTACACCAGGAAGATGTTCTCGGACTTGACGCCGGTGGTGGCGTTGGTGTAGCCGGAGCCGTTCCACTCGGCGCCGGGGGAGAACACCTCGTAGGCCTTGGCGATATCGTCCATATCGGTCAGGTCGCTCTCGCCGTTGATGACGTTCATGGCGTGCTGAGCCAGACCGGCGGAAGTGGTGTAGCCGTAGGAGTAGGCCCAGGTACCAAACCGGTCGGCGCCGCCGGCCTCGACAACGGCGGACTCCACCTTGGCCAGGATCTTCTCAAAGTCGCCGGCCTCCTCGGTCAGGTCCAGACCCAGAGCGCCGGGGTAGCCCATCAGAGGAGAGGGCAGGTCGGCCTCGATGAAGTAGCCGCCGTACTCAAACAGCTGCTTCAGCAGGGGCTCGGTGTGGGCGTCGTTGGTGCAGAAGTAAGCGGTCTCCGTGCCGTACTTCTGAACCCACTCGGGCACCTTCTCCAGGATGTAGGCCTGAGCGCCGGCCACGCCCACGTCAGAGGTGGGATCGGGGGCGGTCTCCTGATGGAACTCCATGCCGAACTCCTCGCAGGCCTTCTGCATGACGGCCACGCGGCGGCTCATGGTCTCATAAGCCATGTGGCGGGGGAAGGAGATGTGCACGAAGTCGGTGCAGTCCAGCTCATGGGCGGTGCGGATGATCAGATAGCCGCGGGCTACGAAGTCGTTGTTACACACCAGGTCGGCGGCGGAGCCGATCTCGGGCAGGTCCTCATGGGACTCGCCGGCGATGCAGATGATGTCGGGGCGGCGCTCCTTGACCTGACGGAAGGCCTCGGTGGTGCCGGGGACAGCCTGGTTGACGACGATGGCCTTGATGTCGGGGTCGTCGGCCAGACCGGCGATCTTCTGGATGGTGGTCTCCACCTCGTCGGTGAAGTTGTCGGGATAGGTGGCCAGAACCACACGGTCCTCGCCGTACATGGCCTGGAAGGCCTCGGCGCCCCGGCGGTCGTCCTCGGACTGGGAGACGGTGCCGGTCACAATGCCGATCTTAAAGGTGTCGCCGGCCTCAGAGCCGGAAGGGGCCTCGCTGCCCTGGGGGGCAGTGCTGTTCTGCGCGCCGGAGGGATTGCTGCCGCTACCGCAGGCGGCCAGGGCCAGCAGCATGGCTGCTGACAGCAGGATACTGATTGCTTTTTTCATACATACCTCCAATTTTCGGCAAAGCTTGCCGAGGCTATATGTATAATAATAACAGACGTTCATAGATTGTCAATACTCAGTTCATAATTTGTCAACACCAAGTCCATATTTCTGGTTTCTGGAAAATACAGGGCAATTCATTTCCAAGCGAAAACAAGTGCATGACCAGCACGGGAGGCTTACCTGCCGGCTGTCTGTGCTGCTCTGCTATCAGGTATGTAGCGTCGGCCGAATCTCCTATTTCCCCCTATTTTTGGCTGCATATGCGCCGCTAGCACACCCGCACAGCCAAAGTCCTGTCACAAGAGAATCGAATATTTATACAATATTTTATGCAAAAATCAACAGCCCGTCTGTCCAAAGACGGGCTGTTGATTTCCACACAACCAGAGCGGGCGGGCCCAATATCCGGCCGGTCGGCCTGCAAATATTTGGAGGCCGACCCCTTAAACGCGGGCAGAATCCCGCCGATTACATATTTAGTGTTCCACATGTTTTGCCCTTTTCCCGGCTCCGGCCGCGGATCGGGCGCGCAAAGAAAAAGAGAGCCATAAAGAGAAAGGAAGAATTGATCATGACCCAGACCGGAACGAGATTCCCCCTCATGCGCCTCAGCGCACTGCTGCTGACGGCCGGCCTGCTCCTGTCCGGATGCACCGGCGGCGGAGCGCCGGCGGCGGACAACAGCGGCGCTCCCGTCGAAAGTCCCCTCCCCGCCGAAAGCGTATCCCCCACCCCCAGCGAGAGCACCGATTTCAGAAAATACAACGCCTACTCCGATGTAATGAGCGACATCTATGAGATGGACGGCATGCTGGCCGCCTACTTCACCGTGGTGCAGGATCAGCCGGAGTTTGCCCTGGCGGAGGGCATGGATTACAGCATGCTGGAGGACGTGTTCTACAACTATATCCCCCTGAACATCATCATGAACACGGCCCTGGATTACAGCACCGAGGAGCCCGTCTACCCCGAGCAGGACGCCCTGCTGCTGGAGCTGGAGCAGCCCTATTCTGATATGTGCGACGCGCTGAAAGATCTGTCCGACTACCTGTCCTTTGACCGCTATGTAGATGACAATATGGCCCAGGCCGCTCAGCTGCACACCCAGATTTATGAGGCGGTGGGCCCCTTCGACCAGGCCGCCTGGCCCTTTGTGGAGTCCATGCACGTGCTGGATGAGGAAACCGAACAGCTGGAGCTGGACCGCCTGCAGGCCGAGGGCATGGACATCGCCTTTTACAGCCGCACCATCACCAATATCTGCAGCGAAATGGACGCCGACGTCTGGGCCCAGCTGGAAAGCGCGGAGTCTCTGCCGGCTCTGGACATGACCAACCTGGAGAGCCTCTATACCCAGTATCAGGAGGCCTATGCCGGCCTCACCGCGGCCATGGAGGACCCGGAGCAGGTGGAGAAGGTGTACAGCTGGAGCTCGGATGAGTACTGGTCCGACACATACCGGGACAACTTTACCACCGCCGTTGCCGACGTAAACACGGCCATTACGACCTTCATGGAGGAGGCGCGGAGCCAGGCGGATTACAGCCAGAGCTATGAGCAATTCTATACGGCTGTCTCCGAGCTGATTGACCAGTATAATAACAGCTTCGTGTAAGAAGCGCGGACGTCTCTTACCGAACGCAGAGAGAAGCATATGCCGGGCAGGAAGCGCAGCCTTCCTGCCCGGCATATTTTAAAGTATGTTGGGGGCAATTTTTCGTCTGATCTGGGCACGGTACACAAAATTGACCATGAGGTAAAAAAGGGTGCGGCCGGGATGACGCAAAAACCGCCGGTGGAAGATGGTGCGCCGGAGGATGGCCGGGATGGTGTAGAGCTTTTCATACACCATCCAGTAGCACTCCGTCACCTCCGCCGCCTTCAGGTTGGGGGTGTCCAGCACGGAGACGGAGGGCTTGTATTGAAAGTAGTCGTAGTCGGTGATCTTCCCCGCCGCCTTCATTTCCTCATGGAGGTCTGTGCCCGGAATGGGGGTAAGGCAGTAGAATTTGGGGGCCACAATATCGGTGCGCTTAATGAAGCGCACCGTTTCCAGCAGGCTCTCCCGGGTGTCCCCGTCCGCTCCCACGATCATCTCGCTGGCCACCTCAATACCGGCATCGCTCACCTTTTTGATGATCCGTACATAGTCCGCCGGATCACACCAGCTCTTCTGAAAGCTGTCCAGGTTTTCTTTGGTGATGCTCTCCAGGCCGAAGCTGAGGGTATAGCACCCGCTGTCCGCCGCCGCCCGGAGCAGGGGCTGGTTGTCGGCGATCTGGATGGCGCACTGGCTCATCCATTTCATCCGCAGGGGCTTGATCTGCCGGCACAGCTCCAGCATATAGTCCGGATCGGCCACAATGTTGTCGTCAATGAGGAGAAATTTCCGAAAGCCCAGACTTTTTACATATTGGATGTCCCGGATCACCTCCGGAATGGGCCGTTTGAGATACTTTCCCCGGTAGATGCAGTGGATGGAGCAGAACTTGCAGGTGTTGGGGCACCCCCGCCCCGCCTGCACCGGCAGAAAATCCCCGATGGACTTGTGGACCACCAGGTCGTACCGGGGCAGGGGCAGCTCCAGCTTGGTGATAGGCCGGTGGTAGACCGGCTTCAGCTCCCCCCGCTCCAAATCATGACACATCTCGACAATAGACTCTTCCGAGTCTCCAATCATCACGCTGTCGCAGTATTCCCCGGCCAGCTGGGGCACCAGGCTCACCATGGGCCCGCCCATGTAGACGATCTTCCCCCGCTTTTTGAACTCCAGGGCAATGTCCTTCCCCCGGTTGGCCGCATGGCCCATGCCCCCGATGCCGATGACGTCGGCGTCGGTATCGTAGGGGATGTCCTCAATGGTCTCAATGCAGATCTCCGCCGTCCACCCCTCCGGCAGCAGAGAGGCCAGCACCGGGTAGGCCAGGCCCACAAAGTAGAGCTTTTTCTTTTTCACCACCCGGCCCCAGTCGTCGTAGATGGAGGGCTGAATAAAGAGGATTTTCTTGTTCATGGCGGACCTCCTCTCAGTTGGGACGAAGCATCAGCTTGATGTACTGCCAGGTGATGCACAGCGCCCCCCGGCGTACCCGGCGGTAGACGGACAGGCCGTAGCGCTCCCTGATATACCGCCGCCCCTTCCGGGCGGCGGAGGTTTTCCAGTAGGCCCGGAGGATGTGGTAGTAAAAGGCCCGCTTGGACATGCGCTCCGGCTCCAGCACGGCGTGGGCCATGTCAAAGAGGTGGTAATTGCCCTCCTTTTCGGTAATGCGCCCCTTCCACGCCTCATAGAGGGGAGTGCCCTTGATGGGCGTGACGGGCTGGATATTCACCATGGGGTGCTCAAAGGAGTTGAGGTAGGCGATGAGGGCGTCAAAGTCCCGCTTCTCCCAGTCGAAGCCCACGATAAGGCCGCTGTAACACTGCACACCGTACTTCTCCAGGATCCGCACCGCCCGGTTGTTGACCTCCACCGTGGTGCGCTTGCGGTATTCCTCCAGCTCGCCGGCCTTGAAGGACTCCAGCCCCACAAAAAAGGCGTCGAAGCCGTGGCGGGCCAGCAGTTCCACCAATTCCTCGTGCTCTGCGATGAAATCCGCCCGGCCGAAGGCCAGGAAGGTCTTGCGGATGCCCCGCTCCTCCAGCCCCCGGCAGAAGTCCCGCAGCCGCTGGGGCTCGAAGAGGAAATCGTCGTCCACGATAAAGACGTTCTCCTCCCGGATCTCCTCCAGCTCGTCCAGCACATCCTCCAGCTCCCTCTGAAAATAGGGCCCCAGCCGGGCGCAGAAGCAGAAGGCGCAGTCGTAGGGGCAGCTGAAGGAGGTCTTGATGGTGGCGCAGCGGTCGTGGTAGATGTAGTTGTAATGGGGACGATACCTTGCCGTCTTGCTCCGGTCGGGGTGCGGGAAGGGGAAACACGGCTCTTTTGGGACCCGGCCCAGAGCGCTCAGCTCCTCCCGGGACGCCCCCCGCTCCACCCCCGCCATCACTCCCGCCAGGGCGTACAGCCCCCCGGTGAGCACCACATCCAGAAAGGGGCTTTCAAAGTCCTCCGGCACCACCTCGGCGTGGACGCCCCCCACCAGAGTGATAATGGACGGATCGTGGTCCTTCACCCGCCGGGCATACTCCTTCACCACGCCGACGTGGATCTGATAGGCGGTGAAGGCCACCACTTGGTAGTCCCCCGCCCGCAAGGCGGCGGAGAAGTCCCGGTCCAGCACCAGGTCCACAATGTCCGCCCGGTGGCCCAGCCTCTCCAGCAGGGCGGCGGCGTACTCCAGCTCCAGCGGCTCGCAGAGCATGAAGCTCTGGAGGTTGATGGTGTCCTTATGGGGGCGGGGCTTCACCAGCAGGATGTTCATAGCTCCTCCTTGAACACACGAAACCGGGTTTTGACGGGCTTGTACTCCAGAAACGGGGCAAACCGGCGGCAGAGCGCGTTGACCAGGGGGTTGGAGTGGTGGAGGGCGGCGTAGAGGCGGGTATAACGGCAGCCCAGCTTCAGCTTGGTGTCGTCGGCCGTCTGGCCGAAGTCGATGGTGCGAAAGCCCTTTCGGATGCCGTAGTCCACAATCTCCAGCAGCATCCGGTGGTAAACCGGCAGACGGGCGTTGCACCGGTAGTCCAGGCCCACAAATTCAAAAATCAGCTCTTCCCCGTTCTCCAGCAGCTGGACGAAGCCCACCGGCTCTCCCCCCTCCTCGGCCACAAACAGGCGGAACATCTCCCCCTGAAAATAGGCCTTGCTGAGCCGCTCAATGCGCACCCGGGAGGAATCCCGCACGTTGCAGTAGAGGGAGTGGAGCCGGTCATCGAACCCGCCGCCGTCCTCCAGATAGCGGATGGTCAGGCCCGCCGTCTTTTTCAGGATGCGCTTGTAGTGGTTGCGGTAGGGGCTTCGCATGCTGCCCAGATACTCCTCCAGGCTGTTCCACCGGAGGGTGAGGATGCACTTGGGACAGGTCAGCCCCACGGCAAAGCCGTCCACCGCCCCGTCGGGCAGGTTGAGCACCATCTTAAAACCACGGATGGCCCGGATCTCCCGGAACAGGGCCTCCCGCAACTCCCCCAGCACCACCCCGCTGCGGGTGACGCACATGGGCAGGTAGATGAGCGTGACGGTTATAGGGAGATCCACCGGAGAGAACATGCCCAGGTTGTAGCCCTTCCGCCGGTGCGCCACGAAATAGCTGTCCAGCTGCCCCGCCCGGTTATAGAGCATGTGATAGCTGGGCTGGTAGTCCTCCTCCGTCCCCTCCACAAAGGCGAGGAAATCCCGCTTCAGGTAGGGATTGTCTCCCCCCAGGCGGTCCCACGCCTCAGGCAGGCGCTTTGCCCGGGTCTCCACACGCACCTCATAGTCCATCAATCCAGTACACCTCATACTTCCGGTGGGGCTCCCCCAGCAGATGGCGGTTGAGCCGGGTGGAGGGCAGGTTGTTGTCCCAGACAAAATTGGTCTCCAGCCAGGGGTAGCGCTCCCCCGCCAGGCGGTTGAATGTCCGCAGCAGGGCCACGGTGGCCGCCGGGGACCGGGAGCCGATGGCATTGAGCTTGGCGGTGGTGATCCTCTTCCGTTTGAAAAGCCAGGCCGCCCCGATGGCGGGCAGGCTGTGCTCCCGCCCGCCGGAGAGCATCTCGTTGAAATCCGGGTGCCAGAAGAGAAAGCCCACGTCCTCCCCCGCCCGGTTTCGGGCGAAGAGCAGGTGCTCATCCCGGAGAAAAGGCCGCAGAGCCTTCATCAGGTGGTAAAAGTGCCCCTCTTGGGTGGGGAAATAGAGATGGGTCTTTCCAATGGTCTGTTCGCACAGCGCCCGCATGCGCTCGGTCTCCCGGTAAAATTGCCTCAGATCGCACCGGCAGACCTCCACGGCGGGAGCGGTCTGGGGCAGCCGCCGCGCCGCCGCCCTCCGCTCTCCCCGGTAGGTGGAGAGGGTATCCCTGCGCAGACCCTGGAAGTAGTCCCCGTAGTAGGGCTTGTTATACAGACTGTCGAAGGTGTTTTTATGGGAAAAGCCCGCGGTCAGAATGCCCACCCCGTAGCTGATGTGGGCGTTGAGGCCGATGACCACCCGGGACAGGCCCAGGCGTCTGGCCCGTTCCTTCGCCTGGGAGAGCAGCAGCTCCACCGCCCCCCGCTGGCCCTCCAGCGCCTCAAAAAAGGACACCTGCAAGGCGGGCAGGCCGGGGTGATGGAGCAGCATGGCCTGGGCCAGCACACGCCCGTCCTCCTCCACCAGCACCGGCGTCACCCGGCAGGCCCGGGCAAAAGGGGTGGTCTGATCCAGCAGCTCCCGCAGCACAAAGGAGCTGGTGCTCACATAGCAGGGGTCGCCCTGATAGAGCCCGCGCTGAAAGTCCAGGTATCGTTTTCGCCCCCGGGCGTCCGTGATCACAGTGAGGTGCATCGTCTCCCCCCTGTCCATAAAGGTAGTCTCAGTATAGCATGGGGCTTGCTGCGGGACAAGCACAATCCTTCCGGCGCCGTCCCCCAGCAATCCCCCTACCCTGCAGGCCGGATATTGGGAGAGTCTTTCGGTCCATGACCAGGAGGATCAGGGGGCCGCGCCCCCGCCGGCGCAGGAGTCTCTTGCAAGGCGCCAAAATAAACCTTATAATGTAAGTTACCAGTCAAATCTGAGCGATCTTTCCGGAGCAGCCGGGAGATTGCGTGATACAGGTGGTGAAACCGTGGGCAATTCCATGCCGGATGAAGGGCTGATTACAACATTATATCAGGAGATGTACGGCCGGATGATTTCCTACGCCTCCAGCGTTCTGAGAGACCGGAGTCTGGCGGAAGAAGCGGTGCAGGATACCTTCTGTATCTTTTGTGTGAAGGCAGAGACAACCCTGCGGCACGAAAACCCCCGGGGCTGGCTGATGCGCACCCTTCAGAATGTCATGCGGAACATGCAGCGCCACCGGGCCGCCGCCAGCCGGCTGATCATGCAGTCTCTGCAGACCGAGCGTTTGGAGGAGCTGCTGGTCTATGACGAGGAGGATGTGGAGCTTCTCTATGAGGACCTGGCCGCCCATGCGGATTTTCAGCTGCTCAAGCGGGTTGTGCTGGACGGCTGCACCATGCAGGAGGCCGCCCAGGAGCGGGGGATCACGGTGGAGGCCTGCAAGAAGCGCATCCAGCGGCTGCGCACCCATTTGAAGCAGAAACTCTCCGATCTCTGAGCGCCATGTCCCCAATGCAACCGTCTTGTACATAAACTGTATGAAAGGAGGGAGCGCGGTGTCCGTACCGGAAAAGAGCAAGCAGCGGGACTATTCCCGCTATGACCAGATGAGCACAGCCGAGCTGGAACAGATTCTCCGTCTGGATTTCCAGGCTTCGGACGGGACAGCGTCTGATCTGGATGCCATTTTGTATATCGCCGACCTGCTGGCCAAACGAAGCGGGCCGTCCGATCCGGATGCCGCCTGGGAGAAGTTCCAGACCCAGTACCGCCCTTATGCCGACGGCCGCTCCCTGTACGACTGGGACGACGGCGGCGGCATCCCGGCGCTGGAAACGGCACAGAATCCCCCCGTCTCTGTCCGGCCCCGGCGCCTGCGGCGGCTGGCTGTGCTGGCGGCCGTTCTGGCGGCCCTCCTCCTGGGCGGAATGGCGGCTCAGGCCGCCGGTGTGGATATTCTGGGCGTCTTTGCCCTGTGGACGGATGAGAACTTCCGTTTCGTTCCCATGGACCCGGACGAAGCCTCCGGCGCCGGCACAGACCCGGAGACCCCCGCGCAGCAGCAGCCCATTCTCCAAACATTGGGACTGGACGGTCTGTTCCCCACATGGTGCCCCGAGGGCTTTTTCCCCGGCTCCACAAATATTACCGAGCTTAACAACAGCATCTCCGCAAATGTGTCCTTCTACGGTGATGTCAGGTACTATTCTGTGGTGGTCCAGCAATTTTTGCAGCCCCAGACCTCTACCGGCACGTTTGAAAAGGACGACACCCCTGTGGAGGAGTATGTCCACAACGGTTGGGTTTTTTATATCCTCTCCAACCTGGACACCCTGACCGCCACCGCTTATGACGGGACCTATATGATCATGATCAGCGGCTCACTCACCAGAGAGGAAATCAAGGCCGTTATTGACTCCATTCCCCTCCCCCAGTCCACCCAGAGCCAGGAGCGGGTCCAATCGCCCATACAGTAGACTGGTCCGAGCTCCATATCCAAAGGAGCCTGCCGCGATACCGCGTCAGGCTCCTTTTTGCTTTTGTATGTTTTCTCAGGGGGTATTCCGGGGTCTGCGGGCCAGTTCCATAATCTCAGGATACTTTCCAATCACATAGTCATAGCTGTCCCTTCTGTGGGGCAGCAGGCATTGGCTGCAATCCTTGATCCCATTTTCCAGATACTTGAAGTTCCCGCCGCACTTGTCTCCCAGCGCGTACAGGGGACAATAGCAGAACAGGCAGTTAAAGTCCTCCGGCTGCTCCGTCCGATGGCAGGGAAAATACTCACACTGCCGGTGAGAGAAAAAGCGGTACTGCTCCGGCTGCTTTTTTTCTTCCATTTCCACGGTCTCCTTTCTGCCCGTTCCAGGGGGCGCCCAGGCAGGAGACCGCCTCCGTCCCCTTGCGGCACGCCCCATGGTCAGGCTTTTCACCCTTGATTATACCACAATCCCGCCCGCATATGGTATTCCAAACCTGCTGACTTTACCGGAATATCAGATTCCCAGCGGCAGCGTTCCGGTGACGCTGCGCTTGATGTAGCCGCTAAGCATTTCTTTCCAGTGGGCCTCCATGGCAGCCTGAGCGGCGGCGGGGTCTCCCCCGCGGATGGCCTCTACCGTCTGACGGTGAAAGCTGACGCTCTTCTCCAGAGTTTCCAGGGCATAGTGGTCGGCTGCAGCCCGGGTAACGCGGTGCATCTGGTTGTTGATCTGATTCAGGATGTCAACCAGCCGCTTGTTGGCGCAGTTTTGACTCAGCAAATCATGAAATACAAAGTCCTCGTGGGAGATCTCGCGGGGGGAAAGGAGGCCCTCCTTCAGCATACGCTCCTCCCGGCTCACCGACTCCTCCATACGATTCAAAAGGCTGTCCGTATGATTCTGGGCAATCAAAAAAGCGGCCAGGCCATCGTTGGCTGTCCGCAGCTGATAGAGCTCCACAATGTCGTCAATGGTCACATAGGGAACCATGGCGCCCCGATTGGGAATGAGATTCACAAACCGGTCCTGCGCCAAACGGATCAGCGCCTCCCGCACCGGAGTCCGGCTGACGGCGAATTGCTTGCACAGCTCATTTTCAATCAGGAATGTACCGCCAGGATATTTCCCGTCAATGATCTCGTCGCGCACAGTAAAGTAGATTTGATTGCTCTTGTTGGCATCGTTTGACTGCTTAGCCATGTTTCTATGGATTCCTTTCGATACAGTTCATTGATTTGGCCTGTTTTTCTTTCATTATTTACCAATGTGCGGGTAAATGTCAAGCAAATTGCGCCACTTTTCTGAAAAAACTTAAAGGAGCGCGGGGTTCTGGCAGGCGCGTTATATTGAATGTATAAAATAAGCTTGACAAAGGTATTCAGATAGTATACAATGTGAATGCAGAAAAGCCCACCCTGTTTCTGGCAGCAGGGAACGCTCCTTCGGCAGACAGACGGCGGCGCGCAGCACAACATCCTATGAGAGAAAGAGGTTGAGGAAATGTCAAATCCAATTGAAAAGGCTTCGGAAAACAAGACCATCAAATTCGGCGCGGTCATGTCCATTATCTGCGGCTTGATTCTGTCCATGGGCGCCATCCACATGGACACCATCAACTGGATCCTGCCCACCATCGCCACGGACCTGGCTTCGGGCAACAGCACCCTGATGGTGACCTCCGGATTCTTCTACGGCATGATGGTAGGCCACGTCATTGTCGGTCCCCTCTCCGATATGATCGGCAAAAAGAAGACCATGGTCTTCGGCTTTCTCATTTGTATCGTGGGCGCCGCCATCGGCTCCCAGGCAAGCGGGCTGGGCGGACTGATTGCCGCCCGTCTGCTCCAGGGCGTGGGCGGCGCAGCCTCCTCCAACGCCGCCCGGGCCGTGGGCGGCGACGCCGGCAAGGGCCGCAAGTCCGCCATGGCCCTGACCTTCATGCAGATCTGGTCCGCCGCCATTCCCATTATCCTGCCCCTCTCCGGCAAGTGGGTGGGCAACAGCTTCGGCTGGCCCGCCATCTTCTGGCTGCAGGCCGGCATCTGCGGCATTCTGTGCATTCTGGTGCTGATCTTCGTGCAGGAGACCTCCGAAATCGCCGGCAAGGGCTGCGTCAAGCGGATTTTCGGCGAGGTCAAGAGCTGCCTGGCCACCCCTGAGTATGTGTTCTTTGTGCTGTGCTTTGCCTTCAACATGGCCACCTTCTTCCTGTATTCCGGCTCCATGTCCTTTGCCATGGTGACCGAGCTGGGCATGGACAACAGCCACTATGCCAACGTCTACGCCTGGGGCGCGGTGGCCATGACCATCTTCGCCTTCCTGGGCCGCACCTTCATCGCCCCCAAGGTCAATCCCTCCGCTATCATCAAGACGCTGAACCTGGTCCAGGTGGCCGTGGCGGTCTTTTTTGCCGCCGCCTTCATCGGCGGATTTGCCGACTGGCGCTACATGCAATACATGCTGTGGGTCCTGCCCGCCGTCCAGGGTATCGTGCTCCCCGTGGCCATGTCCCTGGTAATGAACGCCTCCGGCAAGGCCACCGGCACCGGCGCCGCCTTTATGGGCTTTGTCCAGTATCTCTTCTCCTCCATCACCACCTCCATCCTGGCCACCGTCAAGGAGGGCGGCTCTGTGGGCCAGTACATCGGCATCATGATGATCATTACCGCCAGCTGTTCCTTCATCGCCTGTATCTTCGGCAAGCGGTGCCTGCTGAAGAAGGACCCCAACGCCGTCATCTGAGCGGGCCTTCCGTCCTTCTGCCGCCCGACCTGTTTCGACCCCGCCCCGCCGCCTTGGCAGGGCAGGGTCGGACAAAAATATCCTTCTTACGCCACGCAAGCCTGAAATCAAATAAAGGAGAGAAGCATATGTCTTACGTTTATGACAAGAGAAAGCCCTACCGAACCTACCTGGAGGAATATGCGCCCAAGTGGGACGGCATGGCTCACCTGCGCCGGGACGAAAACGGCATTCTGGAGGTCCGCTTCCACACGGACGACGGTCCCGTCCGGTTCTGTGAGGCTATTCACGCCGGGTATCTGGGCCTGCTGCATGACATCAGCCACGACCCTGACAACGAAATTGTCATTCTGACCGGTACCGGGGACAGCTTTGTGGCCCTGTCTGACCCCGAAATGTCCGTGGAGTTCCCCACCTATACCTCCTCCGTGACCTACGACTGGTGGTATCTCACCGCCACCCGGGTGCCTCTGGCCTGGCTGGACATTCCCGTTCCCGTCATCTGCGCCCTCAACGGCCCCATCACCATCCATCCGGAATCGGTGCTGCTCTCCGACTACATCATCGCCGGCGACAACGCCCTCACCGTGGACCGGCACATCCAGGATGCCGGGTGCGCCCCGGTGGACGGCGTGAATATCCTGTATGAAAAGCTGCTGGGCGTCAACGCCGCCCGGGCGCTGCTGCTGAACAGCGGGGTCATCGACGCCCAGCGGGGCAAAGAGCTGGGCATCTTCGCGGAAGTGGTGCCCCACGGCACCGAGCTGGACCGGGCCTGGGAGTTTGCCAGAGATCTGATCAAACGGGTGCCCTCCCGCATGGTCCGCCGCATGACCCGCGAAATCTTTACCCAGAGCCTCCGGGAGGCTTTTATGAAGGATATCCGCTCCAGCCTGTGCCACGAGTGCTATTCCTCCGAGCTGCGGACCGACTCCAAGCCTGAGGAGGGCCACAAGAACATGATCAACAAGGAGCTGTAACAGGCTCCTTCCGGAAAGGGTGAAAAAAATGAAGCTGGTAACATTTGCCGTGGACACCCCCGTGGGTGAGATCCGCCGGGTAGGCGCCATTCGGAAAGACGGCCTTTATGTGGACCTGGCCGCGGGCCGGGAGGCATATCTGAAGTCCAAAGGTGTGGAGCAGGCCTATATCCAGGCCCAGCTGGACTGCCCCAGCGACATGCTGGCATTTATCCGGGCCGGGGAGGACGCCCTGAAGAAGGGCTATGAGGTACTGGACTTTGCCGCTGACAGGGCGCCCGGCAAGGAGGATGGGCTGACGGTGGTATACGAGCCCGCCTCGGTGCGTCTGCTCACCCCCATTCCCAGACCCAACACCATCCGCTGCTTCTCCCTCAGCGAAAAGCACATGCTCAACGGCATCAAGTCCATGCAGGACACCGCCGCCTGGGGCGGCACCAAGCCCTCCCTGACCAAGCTGCCCGACGAGTGGTACAACCTGCCCACCTACTATAAGACCGGCACCACCGAGATCTACGGCCCTGACGAGCTGGTGCCCTGGCCCAGCCTCACCGACCTGTTCGACTATGAGCTGGAGATCGCCACCATCATCGGCAAGCGGGGCCGCAACGTGCCCGAGGATGAGGGGGAGAGCTACATCTTCGGCTGGACCCTGTACAATGACTGGAGCACCCGGGACTGGCAGAACCGGGAAATGAGCATCAACCTGGGACCAAGCCTGTGCAAGGACAACGCCTCCTCTCTGGGACCCTGCATCGTAACCCGGGACGAGTTCGACCTGTACAACGCCCACTTCACCATCCGGGTCAACGGCGAGGTGTGGTCCCAGACCATGGTGGACCTCTACTTCCCCCTCAAGCATCTGGTGGAGTATGTAACCCGGGTGCAGACCGTCTTCCCCGGCGACATCTTTACCAGCGGCACCCTGCCCTTCGGCGCCGGCTGCGAGCTGAAGAAGTGGATCCCCCAGGGCGGCGTCATCGAGTTCGAGGCCGAGGGCATGGGAATTTTGCGCAACTACATCGGCAAAAAGGGCGAGCCCGCCCCCCTGCCCGCCGCCCAGCGGCCCTATTTGAAGGTGGTCCGGGGCGAGGACGTGTAACCGCCTAAAAACCGGCCGGCGGCGGCTGTCTCCGGGAGCGCCCCGGCCGGCGGTTCTTCTTTCCGACTGAACGCGCGATATGGTTTATTCCCGTGAGAGCCACAGGGATAAGCTTGATAGATTCCATCAGGGGAAAGGAGAATACCAATATGTCCAATCAGCAGTATGCGCACAAGTTTGAACTGGGCGTGCCCTACCGCACCTATCTGGAGGATTACGCGCCCAAGTGGGAGGAGCTGGCCTGGCTGACCAGAGACGAGGACGGCATCCTGACGGTTCAGCTCCACTGGGGGGATGACTCCTGCCGGTTCAGCGAGTCCGTCCACAGCGGTCTGGTGGGCCTGGCGCTGGATATCCAGCGGGATCCGGACAATGAGTGCGTCATCATCACCGGCACCGGCAAGGACTTCATGAACGAGCCGGACAAGGCGGAGGCCCTGGCCGAGGGGGAAAAGGTCTACCCGCACAGCGCCACGTACGACTGGTGGTGGATGAACCAGACCCGCATCTTCAACGCCTTTATCGACATCCCGGTCCCCGTGGTGGCCGCCATCAACGGCGGCTGCAGCTTCCACCCGGAAGTGTGGCTCATGTCCGACTACATTTTCGTATCTGACGACGCCTATTACGTGGACAAGCACGTGCTGGGTTCTCACTGTATTCCCGCCGACGGCCTGAATGAGCTGGTGGGCTACATCGTGGGCCGCAACCGGGTCAAGGGCATCTTCCTGAAGGGCACCCGCATTGACGCGGAGATGGGGATAGAGCTGGGCCTGTGGCACGAGATCGCGCCCAAGGCAGAGCTGCTGGACCGGGCAAAAACCTTTGCCAAAGAAAACATCCTTTGTCTGGAACCCATGCACCGCAGAATGTGGCGTGAGGTTTTTGTCCAGCCTTTCCGGGAGCTGATGGCCAAGACGGTACGGGCGTCTCTGGCCCAGGAGGCCTATGCCGCCGAGCTGTGCGTGGTCAAGCCAGGCGAAAATCACGCGCTCCAGTTCCGGGAGGAATTCAGAAAGAAAATGGAGTCATGAGACAATACGGCCGGCGCCTTTCGGCGCCGGCCGTATTTGTTTTTCCGGGGTTTACCGGACTGTGGCCCACCGCCGGCGCAGCCAGGGCAGCCGGATGAGCAGAACCAGCAGGAGCACATAGGGCAGCAGCGCGCCCATGTGGAACTGCTCAAAAAGGGAGTGGGCGGCGCCCAGCATGGTAATCCGTCCGGTTTCCGGTATCCTCACCTGGCCCTGGTCCTGAATATGGCGGGCCAGCCATCCGGACAGCGTGCCCGCGGCCGCGCCCTGCGCATCCTCCAGGGCGGAAAAGCCCAGGGTTCCGTCCACCATATCCTCGGGAACGGCCAGGGTAAAGCTGCGGGTATCCGTTCGCTCCAGGACCGTACCATCCTCCAGAACCACCTCCCGCACCCGGCGTCCCGGCAGCTGGGAGACATCAAACACAAAAGAGAAGCCGGATATCTGGGGAAACTGGTCCGCGCCGGATTCCGGTTCCAGCTGCTCGTCCTCTCCCAGCCGGGCGTGGGAAACCGCCTGCTCCAGCACCTGAAACAGCGTCTGGGCCTGTATGGTGACCACCCGGACAGGCTGATCCTGCCCGAACACAGCCTGGACGTCGCCGGCGGTGATTGTGCCTCCGGGCAGGCTTTGAACCAACAGCCCGCCGCAGACGATGGAGAGCTGGGCTCCGGTACCCGCCCGGAGGCTGTCCGCCACATAGCAGCCCAGGGCGGTTTCCTGCAGCCGGGCCCCGTAAGACCAGGAAGTGACATTGGGGGACATGGCCCCTTCGCTGGAGCCCAGCACGGAGCCGGCCGCCCCCGCGGAGGAGAGCAGCAGGAAGATGCTCAGCAGCCAGCACTGCAATGTGCGCAGGGTCTTCATACGCGCTCCTTACAAACAGGGGAATCCGGCAGGGCATCCGGTCCGGCAAAATGACAGCTGACAAAATGCCCCGGGCTGACCTCCCGCAAGGCGGGCTGCTCCCGGCGGCACCGCTCCGCCGCGTGGGGGCACCGGGGCGCAAACCGGCAGCCCGGCTTCAAATTGACAGGAGAGGTAATCTCGCCCTCCATCAGCACCCGCTTGCGGCGGTTGCGGAGGCTGGGGATGGGGATGGCGGAGAGCAATCCTCTGGTATAGGGGTGAATGGGCGTGCGGAACAGCTCTTTACACGGGGCTTTTTCCACCATTTGCCCCATATACATGACCAGCACATTGTCTGAGATATGCTTGACCACCGACAGGTCGTGGGTAATAAAGAGGTAGGACAGGCCCTTGCTCCGCTGGATCTGCTTGAGCAGATTCAGCACCTGGGCCTGAATGGATACATCCAGGGCGGAAACCGGCTCGTCGCAGACGATAAACTCCGGCTCCAAAGCCAGGGCCCGGGCAATGCCGATGCGCTGCCGCCGTCCGCCGTCCAGCTCATGGGGAAAGGCGTAGATCATATGCTCGGCGATGCCCACCAGCTCCATCAGCTCCCGCACCCGCTGCTCCAGCTGGTCCCGGGTCCGGCACACCTTGAAGATCTTCAGCGGCTCGGCAATCAGGTCCATGGCGCACAGCCGGGGATCCAGGGAGGACATGGGATCCTGAAACACCATCTGCATCTCTTTCCGCAGCATTTTCCAGTCGGCCTTCCCCGCCTGCTCAATATTGCGGCCCTGAAATATAATCTCGCCGGAGGTGGACCGCTCCAGCCCTACCAGCAGCTTGCCCAGCGTGGACTTTCCGCAGCCCGATTCTCCCACCACGCCCAGGGTCTTTCCCTGCTCCAGCCGGAAGCTGATGCCATCCACCGCGTGGAGCGTTCCAGCGGCAATGGCAAAATCCTTTTTCAAGTTCTTTACTTCCAGAATAACGCCCATACCGCCTCACTCCTTTCCTTGCCCATCCCCGTCCGCTTCCGCCAGCAGGCATTTGACCAGGTGGCCGGGGGCCGTCTGGACGCAGGGCGGGCAGACCTGCGCGCAGCGGGGGGTTGCCCGGGAGCAGCGGGGGTGGAACTTGCACCCGCCGGGCAGGTTGGTGGGATCGGGCATCAGGCCGGGAATGGGGGTAAGCATATCCACATCTTCATCCAGGGAGGGAATGGACTGGAAGAGTCCGATGGTATACGGATGGGCGGGGGACTCAAAAATATCCTCCAGCGTACCGCTTTCCACAATCTCGCCGGCGTACATGACGGCCACCCGGTCACAGATTTCCGCCACCACGCCCAGGTCGTGGGTAATCAGGATCATGGCGGTATTCAGCTCTGTTTTCAGCCGCTTCATCATATCCAGCACCTGAGCCTGGATGGTTACATCCAGGGCGGTGGTGGGCTCGTCGGCAATGAGCAGCTCCGGGTTGCAGGCCAGCGCAATGGCGATGACCACCCGCTGCTTCATGCCGCCGGAAAACTGATGGGGATATTCCCGGCCCCGCTGGGCCGGGATGCCCACCATCTCCAGCATCTCCAGCGCCCGCCGTTCGGCCTGGCTTTTGCTGAACTTGTTGTGGAGCAGAACCACCTCCGCGATTTGGTCGCCCACCGGAATCACCGGGTTGAGCGCGGTCATCGGGTCCTGAAAGATCATGGAAATATGGTTACCCCGAATTTCCCGCATCCGCTTTTCCGACTGCTCCAAAAGAGACTTGCCGTCAAAATGGATGCTGCCTCCGGTGACCTTTCCGGGCGGATCGGGGAGCAGCCGCAGGACCGACAGGGCTGTGGTGGTCTTTCCGGCGCCGGTCTCCCCCACCAGGCCCAGGGTTTCTCCCCGGCTCAGCGTCAGGTCGATGCCGTTTACCGCCTCCACCACGCCTTCGCTGGTAAAATATTTGACCTCCAGATGTTCTATCCGCAGAAGCTCGTCCACGGCGCTCCCCTCCTTATCGCTTCAGCCGCGGGTCCATGGCGTCCCGCAGCCCGTCGCCGGCAAGGTTAAACAGCATCAGCGTCACCACAATGGCAATGCCGGGAAAGGTGACCATGGGCCAGAAATCCCGCATGTAGGTCCGTCCGGAAGCCAGCATGGAGCCCCACTCCGGAGTGGGGGGACGGACGCCCAGGCCCACAAAGCTCAGGCCGGAGATCTGAAGAATGGCGGTGCCCACTCCCAGGGTCACGTTGACGATGGTGGAGGAAAGGGCGTTGGGAAAAATATGTTTGAGAATGATATACAGGTCCGAGCCTCCCGAGGCCCGGGAGGCCAGTATAAACTCATTTCCTTTGACAGACAGGGTTTCCGCCCGCATCAGGCGGACAAAGCGGGGGATATTGGTCAGTCCCACAGCCACCACCGTATTCATCAGCCCCGTGCCCATGGCGGCGGATACCGTTACCGCCAGCAGAAAGGCGGGAATGGCCATCATGATATCGGTCAGCTTCATGATGCCGAATTCCACCCGTCCGCCATAATACCCCGCGGCGGCCCCCAGCAGGCTGCCCGCTGCCGCGGACAGGAGCACGGAGCCAAAGGCCACCAGCAGGGAGATCCGGCCCCCCACCAGTACCCGGGAGAAAATATCCCGGCCCAGATTATCCGTTCCAAAGAGATGCTCCAGGGAGGGAAGGGCGAAGGTATTGGTCAGATCCCGCTCCATATATCCATAGGGCGTGATAAGCTCTGAAAAAATGGCCGCCAGGATGATGAGCAGCAGCAGCGCTATGGACACCATGGCCACTTTGTTGCGCCGCAGCCTGCCCCATACGTCCCACCACTGCCCCCGTTTTCTCTGTTGCTTGTTCATGACCCGGCCCTCCACTTTGTTATTTTATCGAATCTCCACGCGGGGGTCGATAACAGCATAAACAGTATCCACCGCCAGATTGATGACGCAGACCACTGCCGACAGCACCAAAACCACCGCCTGGATCGTGCTGTAATCCTTGTTGTTGATAGCGGTCATCATCAGGCTGCCCATACCCGGAAAGGAGTGGACCGCCTCAATGATTGCGGAGCCGGAAATTACCGCCCCGGCCTGCAGGCCGATCAGCGTGACCACAGGGATCAGCGCGTTGCGCAGCGTGTGGCGGAAAATAACGGCCCGCTCACTGACGCCTTTGGCCCGGGCGGTGCGGATGTAGTCCTGGCGGATCACCTCCAGCATGCTGGAGCGGGTCTGCCGGGTGACGGAGGCCACATACTGGGCGGAACTGGCGATAACGGGCATAATATAGCAGGTCCAGTCGGTGAGTCCGGAGGAGGGCAGCCAGCCCAGGCGGCTGGAGAAAATCAAAATCATAATCATGGACAGCCAAAAGCCGGGTACAGCGGCAAAAAACAGGGATACGAAGGTGACCCCGTAATCCAGCAGGGAGTACTGCCTGGTGGCCGAGATAATGCCGGAGGGCACTCCGATCACCACCGTCAGCAAGACCGAAATCAGGCCCAGCTTCAGCGACACCGGAAAGCGGGCGGACAGCTCGGACAGGATGCTGTTGCCGCTGTAATAGGAGTAGCCGAAGTCCAGTCTGGTCACGATGTTTTTCACATTGTTGAAAAACTGCACGAAGAAGGGCTGGTCCAGCCCCCACTCTGCCGCCTTTGCGGCATACTGCGCCTCGGTATAGTCAAAGTCGAAAAAAATTGCCACCGGATCTCCAGGCGTAAAATAATTGATGGTAAAAATGATAAATACCACCGCCAGCATGGTCAGTATGACCATGAGGACGCTTTTGATGAGATATTTCACCATTGCCATATGCTCCATCTCCCCTATGACGAAGGCTGCTGCCGCTTCCGGCGGATTATTCCGTCAGCAGGTTCAGATTGCGGATGTCTCTGGCATGCATCAGATTGTAAAATTCCGAGTCGTCCACATAGTCCCTGCAGATAAATCCGGTGTTGTATTCCACCACAGGCAGGTACCACATCTGTTCGTGCAGCCAGTCCTGGATCCAGCCGTAAGCCTGCCGCGCTTCTTCCTCCGTGGCGGCGTAACGTCCGGCCTCAAACATTTCGCTCAGCGCGGGGTCCAGCTGGGTCACCCAGGCGGCCTCATTGTAGCTGCCCTCCGGCAGCTGGATCAGGCAGCCTGAGATATCGTTGTTCATGGTATAGAACGTGGTGATGCACAGGTCTACCGACCCATTGCGCTGCATCTGGATGGCGGTGGCAAAGTCGTAGCTGTCCACCTGGAGCTCTATCCCCACATCGGCCAAAAAGCTCTGTACGATTTCCGCCAGGGCAATGCTGCACGAGTCGTTTGAGGATACCACCGTGTACAGCGACAGCTCGCCCTCCTCATACCCCGCTTCCTCCAGCAGCTGTTTGGCCCGTTCCACATCATAGCGGTTGGTCTGGTATTCTTTGCGATAATTCGCCATGGAGGAAACATAGGCATCCATGGTAATGCCCAGCTGACCATATGCGGCGATGGCAGTGGCGTCGGTGTCAATGGCGCACATAATCGCCTCCCGCACCCGGGGATCCTGAAACGCCTCCACATAGGTGGGCAGGCAGATCACGGTGTAGTTGCCGGAGGAGACCACCTTGGCATTGCTGTGAACGCGCCCTGTCTCCATCACATCCCGGGTGTCGCTGAAACTCAGGCCAATGCAGGCGTCCAATTTCCCGTTCTCGTAGTCAATGAGCATGATAGACGCCTCGGTATAGAATTTGACAGAGAGAAAATCGTAATACGGCCGCTGGTCCACAATGCCCCAGCCCCAATAGTCGTCATCCACCTCCAGCAGCACCGAGTCTCCCGAGATCTGCTCCCGGACAAGAAAGGGGCCGGAGCCATCCACCTTGTCCCAGAGCTCTTCATCCGTGGCAGTTTCCTCAAAGCTGCGGTTGCTGATGTTCAGCCATTGGCAGGCCAGGCACTCCAGTATGGTATTGTCGTAGCCGTACAGCCGGATGTAGAGGTCCCGATCCCCCTCGTAATAGGAGCCCTCCACATCCACGCTGCTTCCAAGGTAGGTCCGCACGGTACCCACCGTATTGACCCGCTCCACCGTGGCGTAGTAGCAGTCCTCCGCCGTGATGGGCTCCCCGCTTTGGAAGCGGGCCTCCTCCCGGATGGTAATATGGAGCATAACCCCGTCCCCATCCGGGATAAACTCATAGGATTCCGCAATCAGGCCCTTCAATTCGCCGGTCTTAAAATCCTTTTGAAACAAGCCGTCATAAATGCCGGAAATGGCAATCAGGTTGTTGTAGCCGACGGCGGAAAGGGTGCTGGTGACAAAGTTTTCCCCATACGCCCCCAAATAAAGGGTGCGGCTGTCGGAGGTCTTTTCCGCAATGCCATCCTCCACACTGTTTACAGCGGTCACAATTTGTCCCGTCCCCACCTCATAGGTCATGCGCTCCGTTTCCGCCGGAACAGCGACCTGCGTACATCCGGACAGCGCCAGCAGCAGCACGCAGAGCACGGCCCGGACAGCGGCCTTTTTTCCCATGGACCTCTTCCTCCTCCCCCGTTTCCCCGCCTGATCAGGCTTCCGCCGGCAGCTGTGCTTATGAAATTCACAACCGTCGCCCAAGTTAAACACAATTTGTATACAATATGTATAAACCAAAAATGCCTAAATGTCAACACGGAAGTTATGCCAGCGGCAAAAAGCGCGGCGCACCTTCATTGCCCATACTTGTAAAATTTTATTTTCATTACCATTGCGCACCGCAATATGATATTATAGACACAGCTTCCCTGAGCCGCGGCGGAAAGAGAGGAACGAAGTATGGCGCGCTACCACAGAAAAACAGAGACCACCACCTATGATCTGACCGTCCCCACAGGGGCCGATTCCCTGGGCCGGCGCCTGGGAGAGGCAGGGACCAACTGGAGCCGCATTGGACTGGATGTCTTGATCCGGGCGGCCCTTGTGGTCTTTGCCACAGTCCTGCTCTGGCGGAAGGGCGAGCTTGCCTCCAGCACGCCCTTCGTTCTGGGGGCGGTTGCCTGTATCTACGCCCTCCTGATCCTGTTTCCCCTGCGGCATTGCCGGGACCGCATCCAGTTTCATGAAAACGGGATCGTCTACCGGGGCAGGCCCTATCTGTTCCAGACGCCCAGAGCCCAGTGGAGCCGGGTCAGCGGAACGGGACACTTTTTGTCGGTTACATATCTCTACCTGGACGGGATGGAAAAGCAGCTCAATGTAAGCTGTGTCCGTGACGCCCAGGAGATATTTACCCGTCTCTACATCAGCGGCGGGGCGCGGCAGGGGGCCTGAGCCTATGAAGCTGGAATACATTCTGATGGCCGTTACCTTCGCCGGTTTGTTTCTGGCCGCAGCGATCTTTCAGAAGAGCAAAGAGCGGAAGGGGCGCGGCGGCGCGGATTTGGCCCGCCTGCGGGACATCGCGGCAAAGCAGCTGGACGACAGCGGCTGCTATACCATCGCCTACGCCTGCTGCAGCCATGTCCGGCTGTCCGTGGGCCGGCCCGTCACCACCACCTATTACAGCTACATTGCGGCCTTTCGCCCGGGAACGCTGTTTGTGATCCCGCTGCAATTTTCCGGGCGGGAGATTGTCTCCCCTCCCGGCTTTCGTCTGGACCGGGAGAATGTGGGCGCGGTGCGGACCGACCGGGCAGGCCGGGTCACCTTTTACGCAGCGGACGGCACGGAGCTGTGCACCCTGTGCGTGTCCGCCGGCAATACGGCGGACGGCCCCTTTCAGCCGCTGAATATCCAGCAGGAGGCGGAAGCGGAGAAATTCCAGTCCTTCCTCCGGCAGTTTACCGCCCAGCTTCAGGCCGGGGCGTCCCGGCGGGACGGCGTTCCCCCAACGCCCCAGCCACAGCGCTACCCACAGCAGGAGACGGAGCGGCGGCGTTCTTTTTGACGGCGCGGCCGGCGCGCCCCCATAAGGCGTTGACCGATACAATCAACGGGCCTTCAGAAGCCAAACGCTTCTGAAGGCCCGTTTGTTTTCTGTTTGCGGCTTGCGGTGGGGTGTGCCAGGCGCGGCTTTGCAGCATCAATTGCCGCAGAGGTGGCAGGCAACGAGATGGCCGGGGGAAACTTCCTTCAAAACGGGAGCCTCCTGGTGGCAGCGCTCCTGACAATGCTCGCAGCGGGCGGCAAAGCGGCAGCCTGGCTTGGGGTCCACGGGACTGACGACTTCGCCCTTGATGACCTTGATCTCCTTGTTGCGCATGGAGATGTCCGGCTCGGGAATGGCGGACAGCAGGGCCTGGGTATAGGGATGCACAGGATTTGCGAACAGCTCGTCGGAGCTGGTGAGCTCCAGGCATTGGCCAAGGTACATCACCATGATGTTATCGGAGATGTGCTTGACGACGCTCAGGTCATGGGTCACGAACATGTAGGTCAGCCCCATCTCATCCTGCAGGTCCATCAGCAGATTGAGGATCTGCGCCTGAATAGACACGTCCAGAGCGGAAACGGGCTCGTCGCAGACGATGAACTTGGGGTTGACGGACAGCGCCCGGGCGATGCCGATGCGCTGACGGCGGCCGCCGTCCAGCTCGTGGGGGTACGCCGTAGCGTAGCGTCTGGCCAGGCCGACCACGTCCATCAGATGGGCCGCGCGGTTAAAGATATCCCGCTTCTTGGGCAGCGTCTTGTTGATGAGCATGTACTCGGCAATGATCTCAATGACCGACTTGCGGGGGTCAAGGCTTGCGTACGGGTCCTGGAAGATGATCTGCAGCTCCTGACGCATTTTCTTCATCCGCCGGGCATTGTATTTGGTGATATCGTCGCCGTTATACAAAATCTGTCCGGACGTGGGCTCAATCAGGCGCAGAATGGTGCGGCCCAGCGTGCTCTTCCCGCAGCCGGACTCGCCGACCACACCGATGGTTTCGCCGGCGTACACTTTCATGTTGATACCGTCAACCGCGTGCAGGAAGGACTTGTCGCCCACCTTGAAATGTTTTTTCAGGTCTACGGTCTCAATCAGAGGGATTCTCTCTTCTGCCATAGCTTTGTTCTCCTTTTACTGGTGAAAGAGATGGCAGCGGATGGAGTGCGTGCCATCGGTATAGACCTTTGGAGGCACCTCTTTGCAGATCTCCATGCACTTGCCGCAGCGCGGTGCAAATTTGCAGCCCTTAGGCAGATTGGTGGGATCCGGCATCAACCCGGCAATGGGCTGCAGACGGGCCGTTTTCGACTTGAGGTTGGGCAGCGAGGCAAACAGGCCGTCCGTATAGGGGTGGTGCATGGTGTGGGCAAAGATATCCTCAGCGGTACCCAGCTCGATGATCTCACCGGCATACATTACGGCCACGTTGTCGCAGGTCTGCGCCACAATGCCCAGATCATGGGTAATCATAATCATGGAGGTGCCCAGACGGTCACGCAAATCGCGAATCATCATCAGCACCTGGGCCTGAATGGTGACATCCAGGGCGGTGGTGGGCTCGTCCGCGATCAGCAGGTCGGGCTCACAGGACAGGGCAATGGCGATCACAACACGCTGGCGCATGCCGCCGGAAAACTGATGGGGATACTCGTGCTTTCTGGCGGGTGGAATCCCCACCAGGGTCAGGGTCTCATCCACACGAGCCTCGATTTCCTCCTTGGAGCGGCCTATCTCGTTGTGGACCTGCAGCGCCTCGGCGATCTGCTCGCCCACGGTCAGCACCGGATTCAGGGAGGTCATGGGATCCTGGAAGATCATGGCGATCTTATCGCCGCGGATCTTGCGCATATGGGCCTCCGGCAGATCTACGATGCTCTCGCCCTCAAACGTGATGGAGCCGGAGGTGACCTTGCCGGTCCGCTCGGGCAGAAGGCGCATGAGTGTCAGGGCCAGCGTGGTTTTACCTGCGCCGGTCTCGCCTACCAGGCCCAGCGTGGCTCCCTTTTCCAGAGAGAGGGTGACGTCGTTGACGGCGTACACAGTCTCCAGATCGGTTTTATAGATGACGCTCAGGTCCTTGATTTCTAGCATTTTTTCCGCGTTACTCATGATGATAATTCCTTTCTGCCGGCGTCAACTCTTCAGACGGGGGTCCATCGCGTCGCGCAGGCCATCACCCAGCAGGTTTACGGAGAAAGCCGTCAGAACGATGGCCAGTGCAGGGAACACCACCAGCAAGGGAGCACGCAGCATATCCACACGGGCGCTGGACAGCATGGAGCCCCACTCGGGCGCGGGGGCGGGCAGGGACAGACCGATGAAGCTCAGGGTGGACTGATAGATGACCAGGCTGGAGACATTCAGGGTCACGTTGACCAGGATGATGCCCAGCGTGTTGGGGATGATATGGCTGATGATGATACGGGCGGAACTGGAGCCGCCGGCGCGGGCGGCCTCCACATACTCCTGGTCAACCAGGTTCAGAACACCGGAGCGGACCAGGCGGACATAGTTTGTGAAATAGGCCAGGGTCATGGCGATAATCAGCACGGGGACGCTGGAGCTCAGGGCGGCCACCACCACCATGGTGAACAGCAGGTCGGGGATGGACATGAAGATATCCAGCGCCCGCATGATCACCATGTCCACCTTGCCGCCGAAGTAGCCGGCGATGGCGCCCAGCGTGCAGCCAAACAGGCAGGAGCTGATGGACGCCGCCACGGCCACCAGCAGCGAGTTGCGGGCGCCATGTACCAGGCGGGAGAGAACATCGCGGCCATAGCTGTCGCAGCCCAGCGGATGCTCCGCGGACATGGGCGCCAGCTTGTTTTCGGCGACCTGAACCACGCCGATGTCGTAAGGAGCAATCAAATCCGCGAAAATGACCACCAGAATAATGCAGATGAGCAGGAACAGGCCGATCATCGCGCCCTTGTTCTTTCTCAGACGGCGGAGGATCTCTTTGGCCTGACTGGGGCGCTTGAAGTTGATGTCCTCACCCTCCAGCGCAGTCACAACGGGACGGGTAGAAGTTTTTGCCATTGAGGTCAACCCCCCTTACTGTACTTGGCCCGGATGCGCGGGTCAATGAAGGCATAAATCAAATCGACGCCGATCATCAGCAGGGTGAAGCAGATGGACACCATGACGGCGCAGCCAATGATCATGGGCTCATCCTTCATGCTGATGGACTCAACGATCAGAGACCCAACGCCCGGGATGGAAAACAGCTGTTCCGTGGTAACCATGCCGGCCAGCAGGCAGCCAAAACGCATACCGATGGAGGTGACCACAGGCAACAGCGCGTTCTTCAGCGCGTGCTTCCAGATAACCGTGCGCTCGGCCACGCCCTTGGCCCGGGCGGTGCGGACATAGTCCTGGCGGATGGCCTCCAGCATGGAGGATTTGGTAAAACGCAGATAGGCCGACAGCTCACAGATTGTGGCTGAAACAACCGGCAGCACGTAGTGCTGTATGGATTTCAGGCCGTAGGAGGGGAACCAGCCCAGCTTCAAGGCAAATATGTACATAAGTACTATGCCTACAACGAAGCTTGGTACCGCCGCCAGGAAAAAGGCGATCATGGTGGGGATGGTGTCCATCAGCGAATTTTGTTTCACGGCGGACAAAATACCCAATGGGACGCCTATGCAAACCGATAGCGCAAGCACTAAAACAGCAAGGCGCAAGGTGATCAGGAAACGGGGCCAGAGTTCTTCCAAAACATCCCGCTTGGTAGAATAGGACTGGCCAAAGCTGCCCTCGGTGACGATATCTTTCAGGTAGTTAAACCAGCGGACAAGAATCGGGTCATTATAGCCCAGCTCCTCGTTCATCGCCTCGACCTCCGCCGCGGTAGCGTTGGGTCCCAGGATCATACGGCCGGGGTTACCGGGCGTGATATTCATAACAATGAAGATAATCAGGGTAACGCCAAGCACGGTGGGGATCAGGAACAACAGGCGTTTGATAATATATCGATGCATGCTTTCCCTGCTTTCTATCGAAGGATTTTCATCCACATGTGTGTAAACAAGGCGGAATAGAAGTTGTGTGCAGGCGACCTTTCCCAGCCGCCTGCACACAATCTTTCTTAAATAACGGCTTTTAGTTGAAGCGAATCCAGAGGCGCCGATTAGGTATTCCAGCTCCAGTCATAGACGCGATAATCGGTGGGAACCGCGACGGCATTCAGATCCTTGTTGTAGGCGATACAGGAAGGAATGGTGATGACCGGCGTCAGCGTGTGGGTATCATAGAAAGCGTTGTACAGCTCGGTGTAGATGGCGATGCGCTCCTCCTCGTCAGCGGTGGAGGCGCCGGCCTTCAGCCACTCGTCAAACTTCTTGGACAGGTCGTTGAACTTGCCGGCGGGGCCGTCAAAGACGCAGTTCTTGATGCCGACAGAGGCGGAAGAGCACTGCTGCTCGAAGTTGTTGAAGTCGTAGTTGCCGCAGTCATAGGCCATGGCCAGATCATATTCCTGCGCCACCAGGCGGTCGCCGGCGACGGAGTAGTCCTGAACCACCAGCGTGGATCTGATGCCGGCAGCCTCCAGCTGAGCCTGGATGGCGATGGCATAGCTCTCGTTGCGGCCCGCGGCGGCGATGAACTCGCCGACGTCAACGCCGTCGGGATAACCGGCCTCTGCCAGAAGCTCCTTGGCCTTCTCCAGATCGAAGGGGATGGGGTTCTCCAGGGAATCGGCAGTGGGAGCCGTGGCGGCATAGCTGGGGCTGATGTACATATAGGTGGGGGTGCCGTAGCCATCGCAGACCAGCTGGTTGACGGCGTCGCGGTCGATGGCGTACATGATGGCCAGACGGACCAGGTCATTCTGCAGGACCGAGCCATAGTCGGGAGACTCGATGTTGATGCAGAAGGTCATAACCTCGTTGGACTCCTTCTCAACGCAGGTGAACTTGTCGGAAGATTTGACGTCCTCCCAGTAGGAGATGGGAACGATCATGTAATCGATTTCGCCATTCTGCAGCGCGGTGATGGCGGAGGTGTCGTCCTCAATGACGTTCCAGACGATGCGCTCGATCTTGGCCTTGCCGCGGTGATAATCCTCAAAAGCCACGGCGCTCCAGGAGGTCAGGGGATTGTAGTTGTCCTCCTCCCACATATAGGGACCGGTACCGGCCTTGTTGGCAATCTTGCCAAAATCCTCGCCCTGCTCGGTCACTTCTTTCTGGGACAGGATCTTCACCTTGTGAAGCATGTGGCCGATGGGGGAGAAGGGCTGATTCAAAACAATCCTAACGGTGTAATCGTCAATCTTCTCCACGTGGTCCAGAGGCCGGACATAGGAGGCCTGCTTGGGGCTGCTCTGCGCCAGGTCATAGCTGAACACCACATCGTCAGCGGTCATGGTCTCGCCGTTGTGGAACTTGACGCCCTGCTTCAGGGTGACAATGTACTCGGTGACGTCTTCATTGGCCTCAACCTTCTCCGCCAAACGCAGATCGTAACCGCCGGTGGCCTCATTCAGGTCATACAGGCCTTCGTAGATATTCTCGAAAACAGTGTATTCGTGGGTATTGGTGGTTTGGTTGGGGTCGCTGGTAGTCAGGGACGCCGTGTTGCGAAGGGTCACCGTGTTCTGGCTCCCGCCGCTTGCCTGGCCACCGTCGCCACAGCCGGCCAAAGCAGCGACCAGCAGCAGAGTGGACATGAGTAGAGAGATAAACCGTTTCATTTTTCCTCCTCCTTAAATTTGAATCCCCCCATTTATGTACCACGGTACATGCTGGTTGGTTACAAACAAACTATATACCTGTATATACAGCATTGTCAAGCAAAGTAAACTACTGTTTTCAAAAATTGTCTGTTCCGACAAAATTATTCCTAAAAATATAGATATATCAGCCAAAGACAAAGGCAATATCTCTTTATTTTATAGCTATTTCTACCCGAAGAAGGACCCTTTTACCCAAAATACCACCCCAAAACAAAAAGGGCCTTGGATTGCTCCAAGGCCCTTAAGTATGCGGCATTTACAGGTAAAAGCAGCTAAAAATAGGACTTTACCGCAACAAATGGCTCACACACCGGCGACGCAGCTGATCTCAAACAGGTAGGGCTCGGCAACGGTGGGCGCCACAACGGTGTACCGGGCGGGGCCCACGTCCATGTTCAGGAAGAAGCGATCCCACACCTGGTTTGCGATGGCGCGGTCCTCCCGCTTGGCAATGAAAATCTGACAGTACAGAACCTTCTCCAGGCTGGAGCCGGCAGCCTCCAGAACGTTTTTCATGTTGAGGAAGGCCTGCTCACACTGGGCCTCCAGCCCTTCCTTCAGCACCTCGTTTTCGTCCTCGCCCACCATGCCGGAGACAAACACCAGATTGCCGTACTTGACGGCCTGGGAGACGTTGTGGGTGGGGGTGGCGGCCAGGGGCGTATAGACTTTTTCCTTCTTGCATTCCATAACCAGTACTTCCTTTCAGATAGATGATTTATCTCCGGCCGGTTCCAGAATTTCCACCGTGCCGTTGATGCCGTCGAGTCTGATGTAATCGCCGTCATGGATCTCCACGCAGGGATCGCAGGAGGCGGGGAAATCGGCGACACAGGGCCGTCTGGTGTTAAAGATGGCGGTGCCGCACTTGGAGTCCATTGTGGTAAAGACGTAGCCGATGGGGCCGACGCCGTTATACGTGCAGTTGCGGAACATATCGGACCAGCCCAGGGAGCCGCGGCTGCAAGGCAGTACGACAATCTTGCCGGCAAAGCTGTCGCCATAGTGGACGTTGCCCTTCTCAGTCACCACGCCGGTCCTTACGTCGACGCCATTCCAGCCCACGATACTGTCGGGACAGACAAAGGCGTATCCCTCTGTCACGGGGCCCCAGGCGGGACGGCCCCGGAGGATCTTGCGCTCACTCATATCTTCTCTTAACCTCCCAATAGCCGCTGATGGCAGCGTCAATGACCTGCTCATCGGAGCCGTAGTAGATTGGGCAGTCCCGCTCGTCCTTGCTGCCGTTGCACAGCTTGAAGGAGGACAGGCCGATGGACTTTGCGCCCTTTGCCACGTTGATGGTGCGGAGAATACAGCCGCTGGTAAGAACCTCCACCCCCCAGTCCTTCAGATCCTGGATAATGTGGGCCTGCTGGGCCATGGCGTACTGGGCAATGTTGGTAAACACGCAGAAGCGGACCCCTTCCTTGACCTTTCTGCCGTTCATGTACCGCCAGATACGGATGAGCTCCTCGGCGGAGCAGTTGGGGCAGCCGATCTGCAGATAGTCCGCCGGGCCGGATTCCTTGTGGCAGACCTCGTCCCAGTAAGTCTGCAAAATTTCATTGGTGATGGTGAACTCCGCCACAGGCGCATGGCCGCCCATGGCCATCTCATAGGTCTGCGCCTCGGGAGACACACCCACGATCAGACACAGCTCGCAGCCGCTGGTCACGGCCAGCGCGGTGAAAAAGCTCTTCAGCTTGATCAGGTCGGGCCGCTGGAAATCGCCGCAGATGACAGGAACGGCATTGGGCGCCAGACGGCGGCCCACAGCGGCGCCCAGCAGATCCCAGTCGGTCTTGTCCCTGGTATCGCAGGCCAGATGGAACACGTGGGTGCCGTGGCGGTTTTCAGGCAGGTGGAGGCCCCACTTGGGCGCCCGGCCGCAGATGGCGGCGCAGAACGTGGTGTTGCCGCCGCCGCCATAGCCCCGGGCGCCCAGAATGGAATTGCAGTAGAGCACGTTGCTGGATTCGGTGGTGACAAAATACTCGCCCATGACAGGCAGCCAGCCGGCCAGGTAGGGGGCGCAGGTAGAGCCGATCATCACCCCGCGGTCGGCCGCGTCAGAGAGGATCTGGCGGTTGTTCTCATAAAACTCCTTGGTCTGCTGCGTCCACTGCCACTGAAAGGTGTCGCAGCAGTGCACGTCGTCCATGACGTAGGTGCTTTCGTTGAAGCTGTTGAAGGCGTCGGGCTCCAGGCCGGGGCATTTCAGCTTGGTCTGCCAGTCGTGATAGCCCATGGCCAGAATGTCGGGCCGGTCCAGATTGCCGTCGGGGAAATCGGACGGCTCGCAGGTGGAGCCGCAGCACAGATGGGCCTTGGTAATGGGCACCAGCTCCTCGGCGCCCAGGATCTGCGCGTAGTCGAGCATCTTCTGCAGCGCAACCTGCTTGGCGGTACCGAAGGCGCCGTCAAGCATCTGTTGCTCATAGGGAGTCAACCGAATCATCTCGTGCAATCTCCTCTCGTAGTCGGTTTGGGGTGTTCAGGTACAACCGCATTCAACCTATATACTCTGGTATGTACAGGTCTCCTTGTAAGTCTATCATAGATGCATTTACGTAAAAGTCAAGACAATTTTTGAAAATAAATGACATTTTACAGGCAAATACAGACCAAAAATCCGGGGCGCTTTTTAGTGAAATTGTGCATCTTGTAGTAACAGGATTATTCAAATTGTATCTTGACTTTTCACGTACAATGGGCTACCTTGTATATACAAGTAAATCACACCATAAATACGAAGAGGAGGAAAGACAATGAAAATTGCCATTGGAAACGATCAGCATGGTCTGGCCTACAAGCAAATGATCATGCAGACGTTCCCGGAGCACGAGTATGTGGATGTGGGTTCCTTCGATACAGAGCCTGTCAGCTACCCCGGCGTGGCGGAAAAGGTAGCCAAGCTGGTGGCGCAGGGCGCGTGTGAGCGGGGCATTCTGATCTGCGGCACCGGCATCGGCATGGCCATGACCGCCAACAAGGTCAAGGGCGTCTATGCCGCCGTGTGCCACGACATCTACTCCACCCAGCGCATGATCCTGTCCAACAACGGCAATATCCTGTGCATGGGCGCCCAGGTGATCGGCGCGAAAACCGCCGAGGAGCTGGTGCGTCAGTGGCTGCCGCTGCAATTTGACCCCAACAGCGCTTCCGCGGCCAAGGTGGCGCATCTGCGCCAGATTGAGGCGGAAAATTGAGGAGATGGCCTTATGAAAGCATTGAATCGTGAAAAGCTGGAGCGTCTGGCATTTGCCATCCGCCGCAATGTGGTCTCCACCATTGCCACCAACGGCGAGGGCCATGTGGGGGGCGCCCTGTCCGCCGCAGACGCCATCGCTGTGCTGTATGGAGCCATCATGAACTATGACGCCCAGGATCCCCTGCACCGGGACAAATTTATCCTCAGCGCGGGGCACAAGTGCCTGGCGCTGTACGGCGCTCTGGCGGAGCTGGGCGTGATCGACAAGGCGGAGCTGAAGACCTACAATCAACTGGGCACCCGCTTCCCCGGCCACCCCGACGCCACCAAGCTGCCCTGTCTGGATTTCTCCACCGGCAGTCTGGGCCACGGATTGCCCCTGGGCTGCGGCTATGCCATGGCCGCCAGGCTCCAGGGCGAGCGCTACCGTACCTATGTCCTGATGGGCGACGGGGAGCAGGGCGAGGGCAGCCTGTGGGAGGCCGCCGCCTTTGCCGCCCACAAGAAGCTGGACAACCTGGTGGCCATTCTGGACGAGAACACCCTGCAGATCAACGGCCGCACCAGCGAGGTCTGCAAACCCACCGATTTTGAGGGGCGCTACGCCGCCTTCGGCTGGGCCGTGCGTACTGTGGACGGCAACGACGTGGGCGCGCTGTATGACGCCCTGGCCGCGGCGCCCTTTGAGCCGGGCAAGCCCTCCATCCTTGTGGCAAAAACCGTCAAGAGCAAGGGCGTCTCCTTCCTGGAGGACCAGGCGAAGTATCACCACTGGAACCCCGGTAAAGAGGAGGCCGACCGGGCTCTGGCAGAATTGGACGCCGTCGCGGCAGAAAGGGGTTGGCAGGATTGAACGATCCCAGAAAAGCATTTGAACTGAAATTGGTGGAGCTGGCCCGAAAGGACCCGCGCATCGTGGCGGTATCCTGCGACTCCTGCGCCGGCGGCGGTCTGAGCGCTTTCTTCAAGGAGTTTCCCCAGCGCAGCATCGAGGTGGGTATCAGTGAGCAGAACGCGGTAAGCCTGTGCGCCGCCATGGCGCGCCAGGGGCTGCTGCCCGTGCTGGTCATCATCAACCCCTTCCTGACCATGCGCGCCTATGAGCAGGTGCGGGACGACCTGGGCTATATGAACAGCAAGGTCGTGATCGTGGGCTCCGGCGGCGGCCTGGCCTACTCCACCCTGGGCTCCACCCATATCGCGGTGGAGGATGTGGGCCTGATGCGTTCCATCCCCCACCTGACCATCCTGGCGCCTGGCGATGGGGACGAAGTGGAGTTCTGCCTGGAGCAGGCGCTGGCGGCCGACGGCCCCGTCTACATCCGTATGCCCCGCCAGGCCCGCAGCGCCCCGGTAACAGGCCCGCGTACCATGGAGCTGGGCAAAGCGGAGGTGCTCAGCGAGGGCGCCGATGCGGCGCTGTATACCTATGGCCCCAGCGCGGAGGAGGCCATGAAAGCCTGCCGGATACTGAGCGAACAGGGCGTCTCCCTGTCCGTACTGAACATGACCACGCTCAAGCCTTTGGATACCCAGGCCGTGCTGGCCCACGCCAAGGGGAAGAAGGCCGTCTTTACCCTGGAGGAGCACGCGCCCGTGGGCGGTCTGGGCTCGGCTGTGGCGGAGGTTCTGGCGCAGGCCGGCGCAGGCGTGCGGCTGCATGTGATGGCGGTGCCCGAGGGCGCCAAAAATACCGGCCCCTATGAGGAGCTGCTGGCCTTCTATGGCCTGTCCGGCCAGGAGGCCGCCAAACGCATCGCCGCCGCTCTGCAGGCAGACTGCCAAAACGAAGCGTCCCGGTGAAATGAACCAAACGATAACGTCTGTCATCAAACTGCCAGGCAAGGAAGGGAGAAACTGTTATGACCGTAAACTACCGCTCCAAAGGCGAGGGCATGCTGGATGTGCACTTCCCCCTGTGCGCGCTCAATGCGCCCGCCGCCCGCAACGATGAGGATTATGTGGCCCGGGTGAAGGATCTGTCCCTGACCGCCGAGCAGTACGAGCTGCTCAACGGCGCCGTGAAGTATGTGGGCGTGACGCCCCGCTTCCGCGACGTGATCAAGACCTTCGACGTGCCCGCCGGCGAGACCCCGGCCGGCTTCCGGATCGAGAGCACACTGCAGGCTGACGGTCTGTTGGAGATTGACTTGGTGCGCGATATCTCTTACGATAAGAATGGCATGAAGCGTCCTACCCGGATGATCTTCTCCGCCGACTCCGCCAACCCCTATGAGGTGGCTCCCATCGCCCCCCTGCTGGGCAACCTGACCTGCAACCCCGGCATTGTGTACGATCTGTTCATCAACAATCCCACGGCCAACGTGGGCGGGCTGTTCAAGACCAGGGAGGAGGTCATGGGCGAGCTGGGCCGCATCCTGGGCCCCGGCTGCGACATCAGCGTTGAGCTGAACAACCCCTTCGAGAAGGATTTCAGCAAGATCCTGGAGGAGTGCGAGGAATTCAAGGAATTGCTCTCCGAATATCGTCTGGTGATCAAGGTGCCCCACACCGGCCCGGTGAACGCCGACAACGTCCATGAGCTGCTGGAGGGCGACAAGCGCTTCTCCATCCGCTACAACCAGTGCTCCACCGAGGACGCCCTGCGCGGCCACAACCTGGCGCTGAAGCTGCGGGAGCACGGCTACCGCATCAACTATACCCTGATGTTCGAGCCCTATCAGACCGCCATGGCCCTGCAGGCCAAGCCCTACTTCATCAACAGCTTCGTGCGCCACCGCGCCAAGCTCTCCGCCGTCTTCCAGCGCCTGCTGAGCTTCTATGAGATGACCGGCGAGCGGAAGTATCTGGAGGAGCTGCGCAAGGAGATGCTGGCCGCCGATATGCTGTCCAGGAACGAGGCCGACTGCGACCTGCTGGAGGTGCTGCGCATCGCCAAGGATACCGTCGCATACCGCAACTTCAACAACTCCGAGGGCTCCGACGGTCTGGACGGCGTGCGCCACAACCTGCGCCTGCTGCGCCAGAACAATCTGCCCGACACCCGCCTGATCATCTGCTCCATGGAGGGCGACTACAACTATCCCGACATCGACAAGCTGATGGCGGACCCCGCGTATGCCGACATGATCGACCGCATTGTCATCACCGCCGAACCCCAGTATCTGGCTCGCTTTACCAGCACCAACCAGGTCGTGTCTTATCAGAGAAGGTTTATGAACGCCGTCAACAACGACAGCAAAAAATAAGATAAGATCGGAGATGCATGCCATGGAACAAAAGCTGATGGGCGTATTTGCCCCCATTTCCACCCCTTTTACCGGCGATGGCCGCGTGGACTATGAGGGACTTGCCAAAAACGTAAAGCGCTATGCCGCCGCCGGTCTGAAGGGCTATCTGGCGCTGGGCTCCAACGGCGAGAACAAGAGCCTGTCCAACCAGGAGAAGCTCCTGGTGCTGGAGACCATCGTCCGGAACAAGGACGAGAGCCAGACGGTCATGTCGGGCTGCATCTTTGAGTCCACCGCGGAGAGCATCGAGATGGGCAAGGAGATGTGCAGGCGGGGCGCGGATTTCCTGACGCTGCTGCCCCCCTGCTACTTCAAAAAGCAGATGACCGACGACGTGCTGCTGCGCTATTTCTCCGACGTGGCGGACGCGGTGTCCGTCCCCTGTCTGGTATACAACGCGCCCCAGTACGCCGGCGGTGTGGGCCTGAGCCCCAAGCTCATCCGCCGCTGCGCCGATCACCCCAATATCGTGGGCGTGAAGGACAGCTCCACCGGCAACATGGAGAACATCCTCTTTGCCGTGCAGGATAAGCCTGATTTCACCGTGATGGCGGGTTCCGTCAACAACTTCTTCACCGCCATGACCATGGGCGGCGCCGGCGGCGTCCTGTCCCTGGCCAACTCCTTCCCCGAGATCACGGTGGAGCTGTACCGCCTGCTGGTGGAACGGAACTATGCCCAGGCCATCGCCCTCAATACCCGCCTGCTGGAAATCAACCGCGCCATCGGTGGCGCCGGCGGCGTGGCGGCGGTAAAGGCGGCCATGGATATGAACGGCCTGGCTGGCGGCGATCCCCGTCTGCCCCTGCTGCCCCTGACCGCGGAGCAGAAAGAGGCCCTGGAGGTCAAGCTCAAGGCCTTTGGCCTGCTGAATGATGCCGAAAAGTCCCATTAAACTTTACCACAATTTATTTTAATGGAGGAGAGAAGTATGGCCAAGTATGATTTTATGAGCTTCGGCGAGGCAATGGTGCGTTTTACCCCTCCCGGACATGACCGTCTGGGCCAGGCAGAGGAGCTGCAGCTGGGCATTGCGGCGGCGGAACTGAACTGCTGTGTCAACATCTCCAATCTGAGCCGCAAGCTGCTCAAGCCCCAGCTGAAGACCGCCTACGTCACCAAGCTGGTGGACGCCTGGGACGGCGACTATATCATCAAGCACGCCCAGATGCACGCGGTGGATATGTCCAACGTGGTGGTGGAGCCCTATGACAAGATCGGCCGCAACGGCCGCAACGGCAAGTGCTTCATCGAGGTGGGCATCGGCCCCCGCCCCAGCTATCAGACCTATGACCGCGGCCACTCCGCCGTCTCCCGCATCCAGCCCGGCGACATCGACTGGGCCAAGGTGCTGGATACCCGCTGGTTCCACTCCACCGGCATCGTAACCGCCGTGGGCGAGCACACCGCCACCGAGGTACTGGCCGCGCTGAAGGCCGCCAAGCAGAACGGCGCCACCACCTCCTTCGACCTGAACTACCGCCATACCCTGTGGAGCAAAGAGGCCGCCCAGGCCGCCATGGTTGAGCTGATGCCCTATATCGACGTGATCATCGGCAACGAGGAGGACTTTGAAACCATGCTGGGCATCAAGGCCGACAATACCGATGAAAACTATTCCAAGATCGACCCCATGTGCTACAAGAAGGTGGCCGAGAAGGTCATGGAGAAGTATCCCAACGTCCAGGTGGTGGGCAACTCCCTGCGCGAGGTCACTTCCGCCTGCCTGAACAACTGGCAGTGCGTCATGATGACCCGCAACGGCTATTTTGTCTCCCGCAAGTACATGAACATCGAGATCTATGACCGCGTGGGCGGCGGCGACTCCTTTGCCTCCGGTCTGATCTGGTGCCTGCTGGAGGGCAAGCCCGAGCAGGAGTGCATCGACTTTGCCGCCGCCTACTCCGCCTTGTGCCACACCATCCGCAATGACTGGAATCTGGTCACCACGGAAGAGGCCTATGACGTGATGAACGGCGGCTCCGCCCGCGTGAAGCGCTGAAGCCCCAACAGCCGGAACAGCTGAAAAGAGGACACCCGACCGGGTGTCCTCTTTTGGTTGCTTCTTCATTTTACAGCGTTCAGATTTCCATGGTAATTTTGATTTTCTCGCCCCGGAAGAGCACCTTGCTGTATTCAAAGGTGCGCCCGTCGGCGTCCAGAATCTGGTCCTGCAGCAGCAGCAGCGGCTGCCTGGGGAAAATGTGCAGCAGCGAGGCCTCGTTTGGCTTGGCTGCCACGGATTCCAGCGTCTCCACCGTCTTAGCCCGGTTCAGGCCGTATGCCTGGCTCAGCACCGTACACAGCTGCTCGCTGCTCAGGTCATACCGGTCAATGCCGGGGCAGTAGGACTGCGGCAGGTAGGAGATGTGGATGCTCAGGGGCTCCCCCTTCAAAATGCGCAGGCGGCGAACCACATAGAAGCAGGGATCCTCCAGGCCGGGGAAGTACTGGAGAATTTTCTGATCCGCGGTTTCCAGGTCGAGGGAAAGCAGCTTGGTGGTGACCTCATAGCCCATCTGCTCCAGCTGCTCCCGGATACCGGCATAGGACAGGGAGTGGGCCACGATCTTTGGCTCGGCCACATAGGTACCCTTGCCGGGGATACGGAACAACAGCCCCTCCTGCACCAGCTTGGTGATGACATTGCGCACTGTGGTGCGGCTTACTCCATAGATATGGCTCAGCTCATTTTCCGAGGGGATCAGTTTGCCGGGCACCCACTCCTTGGCCTCCAGCTTCTGGAGAATGGACTCCTCGATTTGGGTATGAAGGGGCGTGGCATTGGTCTTGTCAAGCGCGGACAGCGTACCACAATCCATAAGTATGCGACCTCCCAAGGAAAAATCAAGTTCACCTTGCGCCATACTGCAACAGGCATCAAACAGACAGCCATGCGGCAGCGGCCGGAACCGTCATATGTATAACTCTATGTCATATGGTTTATTTTACATGATTGCACGCCCGGATTCAAGTATTTTAACAGGAAATTTGTCGCATACTGACTACTCGAACACAGAAAATTTTCTGCTGGAACCTTTTTGCCGCCCCGCTCCCTCCCATCACGGGCCATTGGCGCATCCCCAGGAACCCGCCGCGGATGCCGGCCAAACGGCCCTGCCGCGGAGGGCGGATAACTGGTAAAATTACAGAAAAACAGCCGATATCAAGAAATCATACTTGTCAATTCTCCATAAGTTGTGTATAACTATATTGTAGATCTTTGTATATACAAGTACAGTCATCTAACTGACAGAGGCAGGTATCAAACGGAAAAGGAGATGTTTGTATGGAAAAAAAGCCTAAAATCTGTATTTTGCGCTGGGAGGAGGGGCAGGTCCTGCCCGCCCAGCTGCAGCTGGAGTCTCTGCCCGGCAACAGCACCAACCCCGCTTCCTATCCCTTCGAGGTGATGATGGTGCGCGTCAAGGGGGCCAATATGGATACCATTGAGGAGAACCCCTGCCAGGAGATGCTGGAGCAGTTTATCGCCGTGTGCAAGGAGCTGGCGGCTCAGGGCGTAAAGGCCATCACCACCAGCTGCGGCTTCACCGCATACTATCAGGAGGGTCTGGCCGCCGCCGTGCCCGAGTTGGTGTTCACCAGCTCCCTGCTGCAGGTCCCCCTCGTCCAGGCCATGGTGGGCCCCAGCCGCAAGGTGGCCGTGCTGACCGCCAACAAGTGCCATCTGCGGGAGGAGCATCTGCAGCGCGCCGGAATTGTGGACCGGGAGCATCTGGTGATCCTGAGCCTGCACGATCAGCCTGAGTGGGAGCGCATCTATACCCATCCCAACGAGCCGTTCAATCTGGAGGCTGTCACCGAAGAGGTGGTGGGCGTGGTGCGCAAGGGTCTGGAGGAAAATCCCGATATTGGAGCCGTGGTGCTGGAGTGCACGGACCTGCCCCCCTACTCCGCCCGTATCCGGGATGAGCTGGACATCCCCGTGTTTGATATCAACACCCTGATCAGCTATGTGGCCCTGTCCCTAAACGAGCACAAAATGTTTTAACTGGCCGCACAGCGGCCTTCCCGGCGCGTGCATACCGTCCTAATCCCGCATGCAGGCAAAGCTGCGGATCAGCTCCTTGGTATAGGGGTGGGACGGGGTATGGAACACCTCTTCCGTGCTCCCCTGCTCCAGCAATTTTCCCCGGCGCATGACGCCGATGCGGTGGCTGCTGCGCTCAATTAGGTCCAAATCGTGGGAAATCAGCAGATAGGACACGCCGGTGCGGGCCTGAATTTGGCGGAGCAGCTCCATGATCTGGGCCTGGACGGATACGTCCAGCATGGAGGTGGGCTCGTCCAGGACGATAAATTCCGGCTCCAGCAGCATAATGCGGGCCAGCACAATGCGCTGGATCTGACCGCCGCTGACCTGACTGGCCCAGCGCTCCAGCAGCTCCGGCTGGATGCCGTAGGCGCTGATATGCGCCCGGATCCGCTCGTCCATCTGCTCCCGCCCAGGCAGGTCATGGAGCAGAAAGGGCTCCCGCAGGCTCTCCAGCACGGTCATACGGGGGTTGAGAGAGGTGTCCGGATGCTGGAACAGCATTTGAATCCGCCGCCGGTAGGGGCGCAGCTCTTTCCGGGAAAGGCGCAGCAGGTCCCGGCCATCCCAGAGCACCTGGCCGGAGGTTGCGGGCAGCAGGCGGGTCAGCATCCGTCCCAGCGTAGACTTCCCGCAGCCGGACTCCCCCACCAGGCCGTAGGTCTCGCCGGGTCCGATGGTCAGGCAGACGTCGTCCACCGCCCGGTACCCGCCCCTCCCCAGGCGCCCCGACGGAAACACCTTGGAGAGATGCCGCAGTTCAAGTACAGCCATGACAGGCTACCCTCCCCTCTCCCAGGCAGAGCTCCCCCGGCTCCTCCAAGCGGCACCGTTCCCGGGCGTGGGGGCACCGGGGATGGAACACACAGCCGGTGGGCTGGTGGGTAAAGGCCGGGGAAAAACCGGCCATAGACCGCATCCCCAGGTGGGGAAGGGAGGCGATAAGCCCCTGGGTATAGGGGTGCCGGGGGTGCTCAAAGAGCTCCCGGGCGGTATTGACCTCCAGGATCCGGCCGCAGTACATGACCACAATGCGGTGACAGAACTTCCGGGCCAGCAGCAGATCGTGGGTAATCACCAGAAATCCGGCCCGGTATTGCTCCCGCACCGTGCAGAAGGTGTCGTAAACCTGATTGCGCACCACCGCATCCAGCCCCTTGGTGGGCTCGTCGGCAATGATCCACCGGGGACGGGCCGCCACGGCGATGGCGGTGAGGGCCCGCTGGCACATCCCGCCCGACAGCTCAAAGGGGTAGGCCCGGGCCACCCGCTCCGGGTCGGAAAAGGCCATGCTCCTCAGCAGCTCCAGGGTGTGGGCCCGGCGCTGTGCCCGACGCTCCCCCCGCAGACGGAACACCTCCTCGATCTGGCGCCCCACCCGGAGGCTGGGATTGAGGGAGGTGGCGGGATTCTGCGCCACCAGGGCGATGTCCCGCCCCCGCACCTGGCACAGCTCCCGCTGGGAGAGGGCGGTCAGCTCCCGCTCGCCCAGAAAAATCTTTCCGGAAACCGCGGCGTTGGACTGGAGCAGGCCCAGAATGGACAGCCCCAGCACCGATTTCCCGCTGCCGGTCTCCCCGATGATCCCCGTAACGGTATCGGGTGAGAAGGTGAGGCTGACGTGGTTGACCGCCGGAATTTCCCCGGATGGGGTGGAAAAACGGACGCAGAGGTCCTGAATCTTCAGTTCCATGCCCTTTCCCCCTTTCACAGCATCCGGGCGCCGCCGTCGTCATGGTCCAGGCGGTCCCGCAGGCAATCAGCAATGAGGTGAATACTCAAACAGAACAGGGTCAGGCAGGCCGCCGGAGCCAGCAGCACCGGGGCATACCGGAGATAGTAGAGCTTGGCGTCGTTGATCATGATGCCCCAGTCCGCCGCCGGCGCCCGCAGGCCCAGGCCCAGATAGCTCATGGCCGCCACGGTGAGCACGGTGGAGCCGATGCGGGTGGCGATGAGCACCAGCAGGGGCAGCAGGATGTTGGGCAGAATGTGGCGGCGGATGATGTAGACGCTCCCCGCCCCCATGGCCCGGGCCCCTTCGATATAGTGCAGCTCCCGCACCTCCAGCACCTGATTGCGCACAATGCGGGAGAAGCCCGCCCAGGAGCTGACCACAATGGCGATCAGCAAACTGCGCAGCCCGGGGCCCAGAAGGCCCAGCACAGCCACCACAAAGGCGGTGCTGGGGATTCCCTGAAAGATGTGGACCACAGCCTGGATGAGCTGGTCGGGCCAGCCCCCCAGATAGCCGGAGATCAGGCCGATAGTCATGCCCACCATCAGGGTGCAGCCCGTGGCAAAGAAGGCGATGAACACGGAGGAGCGGCTGCCGTAGATCAGCCGGCTGAGCAGATCTCTCCCCAGATGATCGGTGCCCAGCCAGTGCTCCGGCGAGGGGCCGGCCAGGCCGTTGGCCATATTGACCTGGTTGGGGTCCCAGGGTGCGATGAGGGGGGCGGCCAGCCCCGCCAGCAGGAAAACGCCCAATACCGCCAGGGCGAGATAACATACCACCTGTTTTCGCTTCACCCTCAGCCCTCCAGTCGGATCCTGGGATTCAGCCAGGCGCAGAGCAGATCGGCCAGCAGGCAGGTCAGCACAAAGGCAAAGCCGGTAAAGAGCACATAGCCCTGGATGGCAATATAATCCCGGTTATTGATAGCGGCAAGGGCATAGCTGCCGATGCCGGGGACGGAAAAAACGCTCTCCGTGATCATGGAGCCCCCCAGCAGACCGCCGAAGGTGTTGGCCACATAGCTCACCGAAGGGGTCAGCGCATTGCGCAGGCCATGGCGGAGGATGATTTGGCTCCGCCGCAGGCCCTTGGCCTGGGCGGTGAGGACATAGTTCTTGCCCATCTCCCCCAGAATGGAGGAACGGAGCAGCCGGATCACCACGCAGGCCGAGCCGATGGAGACCGCCAGGCAGGGCATGACAAAGCTGGCCAGGCTCTCCGCCCCGCTGGTGGGCAGGATGTGGAGTTTCTGGGCCAGCAGCCAGATGAGGAAATAGGCCATGCAGAAGCCGGGCACCGACATCAGCAGGACCAGGAGCACCCGCCCCAGAAGGTCCAGAACGCTGTCCCGGAACAGGGCCAGCAGCAGGCCGCCGGCCAGACCGGCCACGGCGATGACCGCCAGCGCCAGCACGCTGAGCAGCAGCGTATTGGGCAGCAGGCGGAGCAGCTCTCCCAGCACCGGCTTGTCGTCTATGAGGGACTGGCCCAGATCCCCCCGGACCACCCCGGCCATCCACCGGCCGTACTGGACCAGAACGGGGTCGTCCAGCCCCAGCTCCTCCCGCAGCGCCTGGATCTCCGCCTCCGTGGGGATGTAATCCGGGTCCGCGCTGGCCCGGTTGGTGGCCGGATCCCCCCGGGCGATGAGCCCCAGGCCAAAGGCCAGGAAGGTAATGCCCACCAGGATGGGAACCGTCCACAGCAGCTTTTTGATGGTGTACAACATCGTCTGACGCAAGCAACCGCCTCCTCGACAGCAGGCCGCGCCAAAGCATGGCTTTGGCGCGGCTGTTTTCTTACTCCATGTTGACCCAGGCCAGATGGCTCAGGTCCAGATGATCGCTGAAATCCTCATAACCGGTGATCTGCTGCTGATTGTAGATCAGGTTGCTGGTGTCGTAAAACAGGGGAATCACCGGCAGCTCGGTGTTGGCAATCTCCTGGAGCTCTACGGCCAGCTCGTGGAAGCGCCCGTCGTCCAGAGTGGTGCTCATTTCGGCCAGCAGCTCATCCGCCTTGGGATTGTGGTAGGCCAGGTGCTGGGACTGATTGTAGGAGCCGTCGCTGCTCATGTACAGGTTCAGGAAGTGGTAGGCGTTGAGATTGGACATGCCGTGGGTCATGAAATTGGCCCCCAGCTCCCCCGCCTTGGACATCTCGGAATAGGTGGAGGAGTCGATGATATTGACCGTGGCGTCAATGCCGATCTGGGCCAGCTGGGACTGGATGTATTCCATCATCTCCTTATAGGGGCCCCGGTCCAGGTAGAGAGAGCGGGTATACATATCCAGCGTGATGCGCTCCTCCCCCAGCACCTCCCGGGCCAGCTCCCTGGCACGGTCCATATCGTACTCCACCGGCAGCTCCACCCAGTCGGGACACATGCGGTTGACCAGATTCTGGGTGGGCTTGGCGTAGCCGCCCCAGAGCTGGTCCACAATCAGCTGCCGGTCAATGGCCAGGCTCACCGCCTGGCGCAGCCGCACGTCAGAGAAGGGGGTATCCTCCCCCTTGAGCAGCATGAAGTGGGTGATGTTGGAGGTCTGCACCGCCATGGCAAAGCGGTCGTCCTTCAGCAACTCATCCCCCAGCGCGGCGGGCATGGCCCCCAGGTCCAGCACGCCCATGACCTCCTCGCTGTCCAGGGCGGCGTACCGGGTCTGGGGATCGGTGATGATGCGCAACCGGATGTTCTTGATCCTGGCCGGCTCCCCCCAATAGCCGTCAAAGGCGGTGATATCCACATACTCATCTTCCGCCACGGTCTGGATCATATAGGGCCCGGTACCCACGGGCTGCTCCACAAAATAGCCGGTCTCCGTATCCCAGGAGCCGGGGTAGAAGATGCAGCTGGCGGTGTCCTTCATGTTGAAGAGCAGCCGGGGAATGGGGTCGGTAAAGCTGACCTTCACGGTGTAGTCGTCCACCTTTTCACAGCCGATGAGGCCGGGGTAAAGCTCCTTTACCTTAAAGGTGGTGTACTGGGAATAGCCGCTTTCCATCAGCTTGTAGCGGTTGAAGTTCTCCACCACCACGTCGGCGTTGAAGTCCTCCCCGTTCTGGAACTTGACCCCCTGCCGGAGGTAAAAGGTCCACACGGTGGCGTCCTCATTGCGCGCCCAGTCCTCCGCCAGCACCCCCATGGGGTTGCCCTGCTCATCCACGGAGATCAGGGGCTCCCACGCGCCCAGCAGCTTGTGGGAGAAGTAGACGTCCTCCAGGCCGGGGGCCAGCGTGCGGGCTCCCGCCAGTACCAGCTGGTCCTCGGCGGTATGGACGGCGGCGGATTCTGTCTGGACGGAATCCGCAGGCGGCGACTGGGCGGAATCCGGGCTGCCGCAGGCCGCCAGGGACAGGACCAGCGCCGCGCCTGTCAGAAGGGCAAACAATCGTTTCAGTCTCATTTTCATGCTCCTTTTCCTCCTTTGCTCCGGACTCTGCGGGTGCTGATGGCGAGCATAAAAAAGCGGACGCTCCTCGCGTCCGCTTTCTGACTGTTCCCACTGGGCCGCGCACCACGCCGCGGGCCATCTGGCTGGCATATTTGTCGGAGACCCGCCCATCAACAGGGGCGGCCTCCCAGTAGGTCTTCTGACTGACGTGTCCCGGCGGCCAAAGCCGCCCTTGCCCGTTCATCGCCTTCCCAGCCCTTCCCTCCGGGCCAGTGACCTGCTTTCGCAGAAAATGAACGCGCTCCACGATCACAGCTACGGAGCTGTCGCCGAAACCACGGCGGCAGTCCATGTCCAGGATTCTCACCTGATTCCCTTGTTCAGCAACAAGGATGCGTGTCCGGTCCGGGGACCGGGTCGCGCATGCGCCACAAAGCCGGAGCCAATATTCAGTTGCAGGTTCCTGTTCCGGATTATAGCACACTCCCGCTCACATATGTTGTTCCAAACTTGCCGACTTTGCGGGGATATCAGATTCCTCTTCCACATCGGGAGCCTTTTTTGATATAGTACAGAAAGAGCGGACGTGTTGGAGGAAGGGCAGCTATGGATCACAGCAGCAGCATGGAGCGCATCCTGGCCTATATTGACGGCCACCTGGATGACAATTTGACCGTGGAACAGCTGGCAAGGTACTCTGATTACTCCTTTTATCATTTTTGCCACGCCTTTTCCAGCTATACCGGCATACCGGCGGCCACCTATCTGCGCCGCAGGCGAATGGAATTGGCGGCAAAGGACCTGCTGGCCGGACGCAAGAGCGCCGATGTGGCCGCCGCCCGGGGGTTTGATACCTCCTCCGGCTTTGCCAAGGCTTTCCGCAGGCACTACGGCCTCTCCCCCACCCAGTACCGGCGGGAAATGGGGGACGCCCGGTTCTGCGTAACGCCCTCCATCCGCCCAATCGGGCCCTTCACCGCCGTGGGCTACCGGCTGGCGCCGCCCAACGGAGAGTTCGACGTGCTGGACGCGGGGGCCTACTGGATGGGCAAGACGTTCTCCTTCGTCAGCAAGGCCGATTACCGGCGGCTGGCTGGACCTGCCCCCATGGAAATAGGCGCCTGGATCCAGCCCGACCGGGAGACCGGCGCGTTTTTCTATTTCTTTGGTCCCGTGGTGGAACATACAGACTTTATTCCCCAGGGACTGGTGCCGGTCCAATTTGAGGCGGCGGAATACGCAGTGTTCCCCGTCCCCGCCGGCAACGGGAACATGACCCTCCTTAACGAAAACGTCCGCCGCATGTGGAAGTACATCTTTCAGGAGTGGCTGCCGGGAAACGGCCGCTACCGCGCCGCCGGCGGCAGAATGGACTTTGAATGCTACCATGGCGGGGAAACCTCCATCTGCATTCCGGTCATCGCGCTTTGACTGCCGGAACAGAGGTTTGCCGTGTCATTTTTTGGGATCCGTCAAGGCGTGGAGCAGTTCCTCCTGCCCCTGCCCCCACTGATGGTTTTGGGTTATTTCTTCTTCTGTGCACGCAAAATACCGCCACTGCCCCTCATCCGTGATTCCTGCGTCCCACGTGGTGTCAAAGTACCGGTACTCGTCCCCCATCAGGGCGCAATTCCACATATGCTCCTCCCCGGCGCCCACGCCGGTGACATTCCAGCAGGGGATCCCGGCCTCCTGGCAGAGCATGTTGAAGGCCCAGGAAAACCCGCCGCAGATGGCGGTTCCCTCCGCCAGCGGACCGTATGCGGTACGGGACTCAAAGGGCATGGCGCCGGGGTCCTGATAATAGCGGTAATCATAGGATGTGTGTTCCACGATGTAGCCGTATATGGCCCGCAGCTTTTCCTCATCCCCCATATCGTCCGTCAGGATCTGCTCGGCAACGGTATGGGCCATATCTTTTATTTCCTCAATCCGCTGCACACTCTGCTCCAGCGTTTCAAACTCTCCGGTAGAGGCAAGAATGGCGGTGGCATCGTTGTTAAGGGTATCAATCACATAGCCATAGCCCGCCTGCTGCAGGACCCGCTGCATATCATCCACCAGCAGCTCCGGATCCCGGATGACAATGGGGATCTCCTCCTGCCCCAGACGTCCATCCGCAGCCTCCGCCAGATCAGCCAGGCAGTGGATCTCCACCGCTCCCTCCGGGACTCCGTCCGGATAGCCCAATTTATAGGGCATATATTGAATGCTGCAGATCGTGCCCTCCGGTCCCTCCGCGCACTCCAGCTGATACGCATATTTCAGCTCGGGGCGCCGGCTCAGAACCTGGTTGGACGCGTTCTGCAGGAGGATGGACCGGTCCTGAAGGGTCAGCTCCTCATCTGAAAAGGCAAATGTCAATTTGGCAACCATTCCCTCATAGGCCTGCTCCAGAACCTTCTCCGCATCCGCCTGGGAGGCAACCGGATAGACGCCGTCCATGGGGTCGGCCGGAGTCGGCGAAGGGGTCTCTTCCGGTGCGGAGATATCCGGCGGCACGCTTATGTCAGGAGTTTCCGGCGGCTGTTGGGAACAGCCGCACATGCTCAGCAGCAGGACAATCACACAGAGAACGGAACTTCTTCCGGGCACAAAAATCCCTCCCACAAGGTCTGTTGGCTCTATGATAGCACAGAAGCGGAGAGGGCCGCAACATGCTTTCCCTTCCACCGGCGTTCCGTTTTCAGAGATCGCCCGCCGCCAAAAGCAAGCGCTTCAGCGCCTCTCCGCGACAGCTTTCACAGGGCTGTGCGCCAAAAGCCCGATACCCGCCGCCAGCAAACCGCACTGTACCAGCAGCACCGATACCGGCACGGAAAAGGCCGGATCCAGCCGTTCCAACGTCAACGGATACCGGATGAAGAAGCTTCCATTCCACAGCCCCATGGTCTCCGGCAGCGGAAGCAGCCCGCACACAAAGGGCGCCGGCATCCAGGCATAGAGCAGCCAGGGCCGGAGCTTTCCCAGCAGCCAGCCGCTGCCCATGGCAAACACCAGAGGGGGAACCAGTGTCACCAGGGTGGGAAACGCCAGGCTCCCCCACCCATACCAGCCGAAATACCAGCCGTAAAACAGGGCGGCCTGCCCCAGACACAGCAGCGCCAGCAGCGCCGTACCCGTCAGGGCGGCCAAGCACCGGGCCAGGGCGTACCGGCGGGGGCTCATGGATGCGGCGGCTGTGAGCACTTCCGCCCGCCGTGCCTTGGGAGAGGTGAAGAAGCTCAGCAGGGTCAGCGCGCCCAGCCACAGCAGGGGCAGCATCCGGCTCAGATAGTCTCCAAAGCTCCAGGGCGAAAAGGGGGCGGTGTGGGACACCCCCAGGATCGTCACGCCCCGCAGCACCAGGGCGCCGTAGAGGAGCAGCACCACCGTCAGGCCCGCGAAAAACTGGTTCCACAGCAGCCGGCGGCACTCATAGCGATAGATCTTACCCAAGCTCCAATTCCTCCTCCGTCAATCCGCAGGCAGTTAAGAAATCCTCATAGGTCAGATAGGGGTACATGGGGTCCGGTTCCCGCTGGAACAGCTCATAGAGGATCCGGTCCATGGCCGCCTCGCCCCCCACCAGCTCCTCCGCCTTTAAAATTTTCAGCGGCATCTCGCTGTACCACCGCATCCCGGACAGTCTGTTGGAGATGCCCAGCCGCTCCCCCTCCGGCAGCAGCTCCAGATACGCCGGATGGCGGACATAGAAGTTGAGGTAGTAGTCGTCCACCGCCTGCTTCCACTGGCCGATGTAGTGCTCCCTGGCGTAGGCCTCGCCGTACAGCTCCTTGACGATGCGGTAGGTGGTATACACCGTCAAACCCTCGGCGGACCAGGGGCTGGTGGGATCGTCCAGATCGAACATTCTGCCCAGCCCCCACCACTGATGGACCAGCTCATGGATCATGACCTCACCGGCCCCGCCGCCCTTTTCCACATCCGCCAGGTTGGCGGCGGTGAAGTCCTCCTCATCCAGCAGGCTGGCCCCGTCCACCGCGTAGCCGCTGCTGCGCACCCTGCTTTGAATCAGCTTCAACCTTCCCGACGTTCCGAAGGCCGTGGGGAGCCCATAGTGCCGGACACAATAGTCCACCACGGCCTTCACCGCGTCCGCCGCTCCGGCCTGCTCCATGATGGCCTGATGCTTGCGGGCATAGTAGAACTGAATGGTGATGCCGCCGGCCTCGATGTCCTGCCGCACATAGTCCCCAGCGTAAAGGATACTGCCCATTCCCTTTTCCTCATATCGCCAGATTTTGGCGCCGTCCTCACGTTCCGCCACTACCGCCGCCTCACTGGTACTGAAGGGAATGGCCGTCATGGAGGCGGGAAGGGTGATCTCCACGACGGTGCGGCAGCCCCCTTCCCTGGACCGCACGTTCATCGGCCGGGGCAAAAGGGCGGAATTCTCCAGGCAGAGATAGTCGGCGCTGAGTTCGTTGATCCCCTGCATGGTGGGCAGGCTCTCCTGAGGAAAGCCGCTGTACGCCACGCTCACCTCCACCCGCGTTTGGGCGGGGATGGTGACCTCCAGCCGGGCCTCGTTGTACTCCTGGTAGGCACTTACGGTGAAGGGGGCGTCCACGCCGTTGGCCTGCACGCGGGAGACGGTATAGCCGGGGTTGATCCCGAAGGACAGCGTCCGCGCCTGCCCGGACGTATTTTCAAACTGGTAGCAGGCCCGGCCCGTCACCGTACCGGCGTCGGTATCCGGGAACACCTGGGCGCTGCATCTGAGGGCGGCCACCCCCTCCACATCGGCAAGCTCATAAAAAGACATCACTGTCAGATCCGGGTTGCTGTGGTCGAGAAAGGGCTGGGCGGCGTAGGCCGTGCCGGCGCAGGCCAGCAGGGCCAGGGCGATGATGGGGCGGTAGATCCGCCGGGCGCTGCGGGCCAGGGAGCCCAACGCCCCCTTGCCGTACCGCCGGATACAGAGCCAGGAAAAGCCCCACATCCCCGCCAGCGCCGCCAGCCAGGTCAGGCGCATCCAGGCCACGGAGCGGAAGATACGGAAGTTGGAAAAATCGTCGGACAGGGCCCACACGCAGGGATTGAGCCAGCACAGCTGCCAGTTCCCGGCCCACACCGTCAGGCTCAGTGCCGCGAAGGCAGCAAACAGCACAATGGACAGCTCCCTGCGGCAGGTAACCTGATAGGCGCAGCCTCCGGCCAGAACGGACAGGGGCAGGGCCAGCCCCATGAGGAGCAGATAGGCCAGCGCATAATCCCCCCCATCGAACACGGAGCCGATGCGCACCATACTCACGGGGAACCACCCCAGCAGGGTCAGGGCCACAGTCAGCCCGGCAACAGCCAGCAAAGCCAGCAGGCGGGCCAGCGCCGTGGTCAGCGGCGACACCACCGCGTCGGTCAGCAGGTCCGCCCGGCTGCGGCGGAGCCGGTCCAGTTCAAAGATGGTCAGCAGGCCAAACAGGACACCCCCCGCCGCGCCTCCGGCCATGGCGGGGTTGGCCAGATACAGGGTGTTCATGGTGGTGGACACGGCCGGCTGATAGAAGCCCAGGCCCGCCGCCGGGGAGAGCGCTGTCAGCAGCAAAACCAGCCAGGTGGTCCGGCTCCGGAGCAGACGGCCCAGTTCCAGGGAAAACAGCCGAATGACGTTCATGCGGAGACCTCCCCGGACAGGAGGTAGAGGTAGGCGTCCTCCAGGGTGGGTTCCTCAACTTTGACAAAGGCGGGAAGCTGAGCCGCCACCGCCCGGCAGCGGATGCCCTGCCCCGTATTCACCCGGGCCGTGATGTGGAGTCCCTGCTCCTGGCCGGCGTCCCGCTCCCAGAACACCCCCACATGGCCCTGGGCCAGATGGATGAGCTGCTCCGGCGTGCCGGTAAACAGGCTCCGTCCCTGGTGGATCACCACAAGCTGGTCGCACACCGACTGTACATCCTCGATGATGTGGGTGGAGAGCAGCACCAGCCGGTCCTGGGCCGTCCGGGAAAACAGATTGCGGAAGTGGATACGCTCCTCCGGGTCCAGGCCCACGGTGGGCTCGTCCAGGATCAGGAAGGGCGGATTTCCCAGAAGGGCCTGGGCGATGCCCACCCGCTGGCGCTGGCCGCCGGAGAGGGTGCGGATCTTGGCCTTTGCCTTCTCCTCCAGGCGGACCGACTCTATCACCTCCCGGATGGCCGCCTTGGGCTGCCTGAGCCCCTTCAGGGCGGCCATGTAGTCGAGAAACTGCGTGACGCTCAGCTCATCAAACAGCCCAAACTCCTGGGGCAGATAGCCCAGGCGTTCCTTGAACGCCCGCTCGTGCTTCACCAGAGGCTGTCCATCCACCAGAATGGTTCCAGCCGTGGGCAGCAGGGCCGCCACCAGCAGCTTCATCAGAGTGGACTTTCCCGCCCCGTTGGGCCCCAGCAAGCCGATCAGGCTGGGCGACTTCAGCTCAAGGTTTAACTCCTTCAGCGCCTGTTTTCCGTTTGGGTAGGTCATGCCCACCCCTTGGATCTTGAGTTTCATGGCATCCTGTTCCTTTCCTCGGGATGGGGACAGCATAACAGGGCTGTGTGGAGCGCGCTTGAAGATTGTGTGTGGTTTTTGTGGAGACAAAAGCGACAGTCCTCCGGGCCGGAGGACTGTCGCTTTCTGTCTGTCAGGGGTTCTCCGGTGCAAAGCAGACCGTTACCTTTACGCCGTCCGGGGTATTTTCCACCGTGCAGGCCGCCCCGTGCCGCTCCAAAATGATCTTTACCAGATAGAGCCCCAGACCACTGCCGCCGGTGGCCCGGTTCCGGGAACCCTCCGCCCGGTAGAAGGGCTCAAAGAGATGGGGCAGGGCCTCCGGGGTGATGTGCGCTCCGGTATTTTCCACCGTCAGGGCGGGGCCGCCCTGGGACAGCCCGCACCACACCCGCACCTGCGCCCCCTCCGGGGAATAAAGGGAGGCGTTGGACAGCAGGTTGCCCACCACCTTTTTCAGCAGAGAGGGGTCTCCGGTGACCGTGAGCCCCGGCGTCAGGCGCAGCACCAGCCGCTGGCTCCGCTGCTCCAAAAGCCCGGCGTCCAGCTCCAGCTGCTCCTCCACCAGGTCGGAGAGCTCCACAGGCTCCTCCCGGACGGTCACGGCGCCCGTCTCCATCCGGGAGATGGCCAGCATCTCCTGGATCAGCCCCTCCATCCGGCCGGTGACCTGGAGGGAGCGCAGCAGATACTTGTCCCGGTCCCGGTATACGTCCACCCCCTCCAGCATGCCGGAGAGCTGTCCCTTCAGAATGGTCACCGGCGTTTTCAGCTCGTGGGAGGCGGCGGAGAAGAAAGCCATCCGCTGGCGGTCCAGCTCCCGCTCCCGCTCCACCTCCCCCCGCAGGGCGTGGTTGGCGGCCTCCAGGTCTGTGAGGGCCGTGTCAAGCCGCCGGGCCATCTGATCCAGACTGCGGCTCAGCTTGCCGATCTCGTCCCGCCGCCGCTCGCCGCAGGTCCAGTGGAAGTCCAGCTCCGCCATTTTTGCGGCGATGCCACTCATGCGCACGATGGGCCGGGTGATGTACCGGGAGTAAAAAAAGGCGCACAGCAGGGAAAAGGCCAGCAGCACCAGCAAAAGCCAGGGGGCCATCTGGGTCAGCGCCCGCACCGCCAGATTTTCCGCCTCCAGCCGGGACGTGACATAGAGGGTGTAGCCCTCACTCTGACCGGCAAAGTGTACCTGTGTGGTAATAGTGTCCTGCCCCGACGTGGTAAAGGTCATAACGGACTCTGTCTGCACGTCCGCCGTCCCATAGGTAATGATGCTGTCCCCCTCGGAGGGGGTGACGATCCAATTATCCTCCTCATATATGGCCTGGGACGTCAGCTTGGCCCCGGTGTCCACCAGTCGGCCGTCCGGCCCTGTCAGTGTGGCGTTGGCCCCGGAGGAGAGCACAAACTGATCCAGCAGCGCCCCGCACGCCTCAGGGGTGGTGTCCGCCAGTTTCTCCACCAGAGCGTCCACCTGGCTGGAGAGGTCGTTATTCCTGACGGAGGTATAGGTGCTGGGGGTGGCCCAGGCGATAAACCCAAAGGCCACCGCGCCGGCACAGAGCAGGATGGCGGCGGTCATCAGGAAAATGCGGGCGGTCAGGCTCTCAGCGATCCTCCCTGGCAGCACGATAGCCCACCCCCCTTACCGTCTCAATATAATCCCGCCCCAGCTTGTGGCGGAGGTTTTTGATGTGGCTGTCCACCACCCGCTCGTCCCCATAAAAGTCGTAGCCCCACAGCTTGGCCAGCAGCATTTCCCTGGTAAACACCCGGCCCGGGGCGGCCAGGAAGGTGTGGAGCAGCTCAAATTCCCGGGCGGTCAGCGCCACCGGCCTGCCGTCCAGCACCACCTCTCGGGAGTCCAGACGCAGCGTCAGCTCCCGATAACGCAGGCACTCCTCCCCCTCCATGCCGCCCCTGCGGCGGAGGATCACCCGGATCTTCTGCAGAAGGACCGGCATGGAAAAGGGCTTTGTGATGTAGTCGTCGATGTCCATGCCAAAGCCCCGGAGCTGCTCCTCCTCCCCGTCCAGCGCGGTGAGCATCAGAATGGGCACCTGGGACTGCTGGCGGAGCAGCTGGCACACGCCGAAGCCGTCTATCCTGGGCAGCATGATATCCAGCAGCACCAGGTCAAAGGATTGGCTCCGAAACAGGGCAAGGGCCGTCACGCCGTCCCCGGCCACGGAGGTCTCATATCCGGCATCCCGGAGGTAGGCCCGCAGCAGCTCCTGAATGTCCGGCTCGTCCTCTACGATCAAAATACGTCTCATCTGTTATCACCACGCCAAAGTATAGCATGAAATTATGAATTTCTCGTGGAGAAAATTTTTCAAGTTTCGCTTCTCCGTCTGACCACCCCCCAACCGGCGCGCCGCCATATTCCTTTTCCATAAGTTCGGCCATCCAAATATTCTAAATACAGAATTTAAATTCTATATTTATGGCAAATGTACATAAATGTAGGTTTGTTTTTGAGAATTTTGAGCATTGATTTTCACATACGGCCATGCTAATATTTATATATATAAAATATAGATTTCATATATAGAATATATGGACTTGTTGGACAAGAAGGGACGAGCACAGATGAAAACATATTTTACCGGTATCACAGTGCCCATTCTGACACCGTGTACACAGGACGGCAGGCTGGATGAAAAGCGCTTTTGTGAGCATATCGGTTTTCTGGAGCAGGCAGACGTATCCGGCATTTTTATTGGGGGCACCACAGGGGAATTCGTCAACTTTTCCGCCGAGGAACGGATGCATCAGCTGGCCCTGGCGTGCCGCAGCACCGATCGTTTGAACGTGCTGTATAACATCACCTCCATGAATCGGGAGGAGATGCAGCGCCACATTGATTTCGCCGGTGAGATGGGTATTTCCTGTGTTTCTGTTACCGCTCCCATCTATCACAAATATGACAACTCGGCCCTGACAGAGTATTTTGCTCAAGTATCCGAGATGACCAAGGGGCTGACACTGTTTATTTATAATATGCCGGATATGACGGGCAACCCCATCGCCACCGGCCTTCTGCCGCAGCTGATCAAACGCTGTCCCAACCTGAAGGGCATCAAGGACAGCAGCATGAACTTCACCACCCTGCAGGAATTTTATTTCGCAGCGCCCGAAGGATTTGAGGTCATTACAGGCAATGACGCGGAGATCCTGGCGTCTCTGCAGCTGGGATGCAGGGGAGCCATTGTCGCATTGGCCAACGTATATCCCGAACTGTGCGTAGGGGTCTATGACTGCTACCAAAGCGGTGATCTGGAGACTGCTCAGCTCTGCCAGCAAGCGCTGCTCCGCCTGCGCCAGGCCTGCCGCGCTACCATACCGGTAATGAGCCACAAATATCTATTGGAACTGCGGAATGTACCTATGGGAGAGGCGCATTTCCCGATGCGGAGCCTGAAAGAGTCCGAGAAAGAACTCCTGAGGGAGGCCTCCCGCTCCGTTCAGCACATGCTTCAACATTCTTCCGTAATTGGCGGCAGCAGTGCTGTCCCCGATAAAAACAAGTAACAAGTAAGGAGAAAGAAGGAGAAAAAACATGAAAAAGCTGACTACTCTTGCCCTCACTCTTTCCATGGCAATCGGCCTGAGTGCCTGCGGCAGCCCGAGCCAGAGCGGCTCATCCCCCGACCCGTCCGCCGGAGCGCAATGGCCCACACAGACAATCAACGTAATCTGCCCCTCTTCCGCCGGAGGCGGTACGGACAACACCATCCGCGCATTTACGGATACCTGGTCGCAGCAGCTCGGCCAAAGCGTGGTGGTCACAAACTACGATGCGACCCCGGTCGCCATGACAAACTGCGCCGTTGCCGACCCTGATGGCTATACCCTGGTGTGCCACCAGAATACCGCCATTTGTCAGTATGTCACAGGCGTAACCGACGTGGATCCGAAATCTGATCTGGCCCTGGTGGCGGCCCTGCAGTATATGGGCGAAAATGCCCTCATTGTACCCGCCGACGCCCCCTTCAATAACTTCGATGAATTTGTCGCCTACGCCAAAGAGCATCCCGGCGAGGTTTCCGTGGCCATTGCCACCGGCGGACCCGCTCAGTTCCTCTGGGGGCAGGTCATGGAGGAGTGCGGCGTTGAGTTGAACATGGTGGTTGCGCCCAACACGACGGACAAGCTGACCAATATTTCAGGCGGGTTTATTGACTGCGGTCAGGTAGACGTGGCAAACGCCAAGTCGTATGAGGAAGCAGGCAAGGTAAAGGTGATCGGCGTGCTCAGCTCCACCGGCGAGAGCCTCCCCGAATGGCCCGAGCACTGGAGCACCCTCCAGGAGCAGGGATATGAGATCGGTTGGGATATGCGGCTTTATATGTGGGCTCCCGCCGACACCCCCCAGGATGTCCTGGAGGCCATCAACAAAAGCCTGGAAGCGGTTATGGCGGACGAAACCGTTCAGGAGAAGCTGACCCTCCAGGGCGCGCGGGCAGAGTGGTACGATCTGGAGGAAAGCCAGGAAATCTTCCAAAAGGAATATGACAGCATTATGTCTACCGGAAAGGCAATTGGCATCTCCGTGGTTGAGTAATATCATCGGACCGGGCCGCATTTCCCCTTTGGCTATCCTGTGCTGAGGTAAAACAAGCGTAGTCCGCACCAGCTTCAGGTGCGGACTACGCAACAATACAAGATAATGGTGTTGAGATATGAAACTCAAATATGACAAACTGTTTTCCGCGCTGTGCCTGCTTGCGGCAGTGGTGCTCTTTTTTAACACCGGAACAATCCGTGACCTGGCCAGCAACGGAGATCCCGGCGCCCGTCTGCTCCCCTACATCGGCGAGGCTGTGCTCTGCATTTGCGCGCTTATCATTCTGCTCAGCAAAAGCGACTCCACCACGTTTCTGGATAAGACCGGCTGGCTCAAGCTTGTGATTGTCCTGGGCTGCATGGTGCTCTATACCCTGGGTTTAATTTATTTGGGCTTTTTGATCAGCACGCCCATTGCAGTCGCCGTTTTTATCTATCTGCTGAAGGAAGACGAGAAGGTAAACCCCATTGTGGCCCTTCTCCTGGTGGCAGGTTTAACCGTGGGACTCTACTTTATGTTTACAAAGGGATTTTCCATCCTGCTTCCCCAAGGGAAACTGTTTTAACAAAAATCTGTTGCAAAACTATGGTACGGCACGGCTGGGTTGGTGCCTTTTCCAGAAAGGCGGAATATCAATATGGCAGATTATTTTGCGGCTTTAGGCGTGTGTCTTGAGCCACTCAATCTCATACTGCTGTTTGTTTGCGTAGTGGCGGGAATCATCTTCGGCGCCGTTCCCGGGTTGAACGGCAGCCTTGGCATCTCCCTGCTGCTGCCCATCACATTTGGGCTCTCTCAGAGCGCTTCCTTCAGCATGCTCTGCGGCATGTATGTGGGCGGTGTATCCGGCGGATTTATTTCCTCGGTCCTGCTGGGCATTCCGGGTACGCCGTCCGCCATCGCCACATGTTATGACGGACACCCCATGAGTCAAAAGGGGGAAACATCGCGGGCGCTGGGCCTGGGCATCATCGGCTCCTTTATCGGGGAGGTGCTGGCGGTTCTGATTGCCTCCGCCCTGTGTACCGTCATCGCGGACCTGGCGCTGATGCTGGGCCCCTGGGAGTATTTCAGCCTCTGCGTCTGCGCCATCTCGCTGGTGGTCGCCCTCTCCAAGGGCAGAATGGCCAAGGGGATCATGGCGGCTGCCATCGGCCTTCTGCTGAGCTGCGTGGGCCTGGACCCCATTACCGGCTGCGCCAGATTTACCTTCGGCAACAAGGCCCTCACCGGCGGCATTGACATGACCGCGCTGATGCTGGGCGCTTACGCCCTGTCCCAGATTGCCAAAAGCTACGCCAAAGGCAACCAGAAGCTTCAGGTCTTTGACAGCCGCAATATCAAAGGCATCGGCGTCAAGCTGAAGGATTTTACCTCAAATATCAAGACCATTTTCTCGTCTTTGATGATCGGCCTGTGGATCGGCTTCCTGCCGGGCATGGGCTCCGCGCTGTCCAATATGGTGTCCTATTCCTTTGCAAAATCCACCAGCAAGCACCCCGAAAAATTCGGCACGGGATGCGCCGAAGGCATCCTGGCCTCCGAGGTATCCAATAATGCGGCTACCGGCGGCGCGCTGATTCCGATGATCGCCCTCGGCATCCCCGGAGACAGCGCCACCGCCCTGCTGCTGGCCGCGCTCACCATCCACGGCCTTACCGCCGGCCCGCTGATGATCCAGCAGCACCCTGTCACCAGCTATATGATCTTTGGCTTTATGCTGGTGGGCGCCGTCCTGGTCCTGATTATCGAGCTGGCCGCCAAGCGCTGGTTCCCCTATATTTTGCGCATCCCCTATCACTATCTCTATACCATTATCCTGGTCATGTGCTTTATCGGAGCGTTTACCTCTACCAATATGGGCTTCAACATGGTGGTCATGCTGTTTATTGCCGTGCTGGCCCTGCTGATGGATATGGCCGGCGTTCCCATGACGCCCCTGGTACTGGCCTTTATCCTGGGCAAAAAGATTGAGGAATATCTCCGCAAGGGAATGACCTACTCCAGCGAAGGCTGGGTCATGTTCTTCACCCGCCCCGCCTCCCTTATTTTTCTGCTCATCGCCGCGGCAAGCATCCTGATTCCTGTGCTCAAGCCTCTGTTTGCAAAGGGAAAGCCCGCCAAGGAGTGGGTGGCAGACGACTGAACGGGTCTGCACGGTTGGTTCTGCTCCCGTCACAACGTGCGGGGGCAGAACCAGCGGTATTTTTGTGGATAACCGTCTGCTATACGGAGATTGATATGGCTTTCTTCCAAATTTATAGTAAAATAGATACGATAAAGAAGGCCCTGTATCCCCGGCCAGGCCCAGGAAAGGCACATCTACCGCCAAACTACGAATTCTGATTGTAATGTGCCAGCCCCACAGCAGAGTTGAAAAATGTATAACGTAGTGAGGGTGCAAACATGACTTTTGAACAACAGGAAATGTTTCAAAAACGGCTCATGAACTATTCAACGCTGAAATCCGTCCAGATACTCAGCGCGCTGGCGTTCTTCAAAAAGGAGTGCGGCATCAACGACATTGCGCAGTTGACCAACCTGTCCAGCAGCACGATCCACAGGATCCTGCATGAATTTGTCAGCTGTGGTCTGGCTGTAAAGGTCGGAACAAAATATCGCTACGGCGTTATGCTGCGCTCCCTGTTCGAAGTAATTACCGACGACAACTATTTGCTGAAAGCCTCCAAGCTGGAGATGGATCGCCTAAACAACCTGACAAAAGAGACCGTGCACTTGATTGTACAGGAAAACTGCGATGCCGTTTATCTGGACAAGCGGGAGGCACAAAATCAGATCGGTCTGCAATCTGTTGTGGGCAAGCATGTGCCTATGTACTGTACCAGCGGCGGAAAGGTACTTATGGCGTATCAAAGCCGGGCATGGCTGGATAACTATTACGCCCACACAGAATTGAAGAAACTGACTGAAACCACCATTACAGACCCGGAAAAGATGGCCGAGGAGTTGGCGCAGATCAGAAAACAGGGATATGCATTGGATAACAGCGAGCATAACCCGGATGTGGTATGTATAGCCGCACCGGTGTTTTTTCCTGATGGAAAACCGGCATGCACGATTGGCGTAGCTACGCCGAAGTACCGCATGACCCGGGAGAAAATGGACCTCTTTATTGAGGAATCTGTACGCAGCGCAAAGGCCATCAGTGAAAATCTGAAGTAAGCCTGTGAGGTTTTAAATGATGATAAGAACGGCCGAGACAAATTTGAAAGCGCTTGGACTGGAGCTTCCCGCCGCGCCCAAGCCAGTTGCATCCTATGTTCCCTGCGTCCAGTCGGGAAACCTGGTTTTTGTAAGCGGGCAAGGTACCATATTCAACGGCCAGCGTCTATATGTGGGCGCGGTGGGACGGGAGCGCACCCCTGACGAAGGATACCAGGCCGCCAGAATCTGCGCGCTGAATCTGCTGAGTCAGCTGCGGAGCTATCTGGGGACGCTGGACCGGGTCACACGCATCGTCAATCTGCGGGGCTATGTAAACAGCGCTGACGGGTTTTACGCCCAGCCGGCAGTGATCAATGGCGCTTCCGACCTGCTGCATCAAGTGTTTGGCCCGGAAATCGGCCGGCACAGCCGCACCGCGCTGGGCGTTTCCGTTCTGCCCAACAATATTACGGCGGAAGTGGAACTGGTCGTGGAAGTAGATTCTCTTTGAGGGGAGGTCCCCATACGTGTTATCAACGCCATATGTGAGAATAGACCAGCACAAGCTGGAGCGCAATATTGCCCGTATGCAGCAATGGGCCCGTGAAAACGGACAAGTTCTGCGGCCCCATATCAAGACCCACAGATCTGTGGAAATTGCGAAAATGCAGCTGGCCGCGGGCGCAGTCGGCATTACCTGTTCCAAGCTCGGAGAGGCGGAGGTGATGAGCGCCGCCGGGATCCGGGATATCCTTATCGCATATAGCCTGGTGGGAAACGACAAGATGCTTCGTCTCAGGCATCTGATGGAGCGGGCCAGGGCTACGGTCACATGCGACAACCTCACGTCCGCCCAGCAGCTCAACGAGACGGGCCTGGCGCTGGGACGCCCGGTGCCCGTGCTGGTGGAGGTCTTGACCCATATCAAACGGGGCGGCGTGGCCGAACATAAGCTGGTGGAATTTGCCGCTTACCTCCGTACCCTTCCGGGCATCCAGGTTCAGGGTCTTTTCGCATACAGCGGTCTGAACCCAAACGCGGACGCCGATCACGGTCTTTGTGCCATGTCCCGGCAGGAAGACGCCCTCCTGCTGCGCTGCAAGCAGGCGCTGGAACAGGCCGGAATCCCTGTGGCGGTGGTCAGCGGCGGCTCCACCGTTCTGAGCCGGCGGGCAGATGTGATGCATACATTGACGGAATCCAGGGCGGGCAACTATGTGTTCGGCGATATTCACTACGCCCAGCTTGGGGCGGTAGAGGAAGAAAACTGCGCCCTTTCCGTCCGCGCCACGGTGATCAGCACCCCGGAGGACGGCCTGGCGACGCTGGACTGCGGCTCAAAAATCCTGTCCTCCGATCATAATGAGACAGGTTTCGGAAAAATCAGGCAATTCCCCGACGCCGTAATCTACAAGCTGAACGAGGAACACGGATACGTCCGATATGATCCCCTCCGGTACCGGCTGCATGTGGGGGACGAGGTAGACGTCATCCCCTATCACAGCTGCGTTGTTTCAAATCTCGTAAACCGCATGTTTCTCTTTTCCGGCGAAACCTATGTGCGGAGCATAGCCGTTGATGCAAGGGGGATGAGCTATTAAATGGACCGGCCAATCTGCATTCAAAACGCCATGGTCATAGACGGAACCGGCTCTTCCCCTGTTCTCTCCGATATCCTGCTGAAAGACGACCGGATACAAGGCCTGGGTTCCATAGCGCCCACGGCAGATATGGAGCTCATCGACGGATGCGGAATGTTTTGCACGCCCGGCTTCATTGACGTACATACGCATTCGGACATTTCTTTTTTATACTGCGGGAACCCATCCGGCCACATCCTGCAGGGTGTAACCAGCGAAGTAACCGGCAACTGCGGATACTCCCCTTTTCCTCTGCGGGATGATCTCCAGTTTATTCAAAAAAGGCGGAACTCGCTCTCCCTGATCGACACGCCCCTGGTCGCGTGGAAGTGGCGCACCTGGCCGCAGTACAAGGCTCTGCTGGAACAGCAAGGCGTCAATGAAAATCTGCGCGTTTTGATTGGTTACGGCAGTATTCGCGCGTTCGTCATGGACTATGATAACCGCAGGCCAACCGCAGAAGAACAGGCCCAGATCGAGGCGATTTTGGACGAGGCTCTTCGGGACGGCGTCTGCGGGTTGTCCGTAGGCCTGGGTTACGCCCCCGATTTCTACGCCGATACGGAAGAATTGATCAAAGCCGCCGGCGTTGTCAGGCGGCACAATGGGATCTTCGCCTTTCATGTCCGGGGAGAGCGGCTCACGCTCTTCCAGGCGATTAAAGAAGTCCTTTCCATTGCCCTGAAAACAGGCGTTCGCACCGAGATCTCACATCTGAAGTGCGCCGGCAAGGCCAATGTAGGACGCATGCACGAAATTCTGGCTCTCATTGAAGAAGCAAACCGTTCCGGCGCGGACGTCACGTTTGACGCCTACCCCTATACGGCGGGATGCTCCTACCTGGGCCTGGTGTTTCCCCCCAAATACCACGAAGGCGGGATCGCCCGGCTGCTGGAGCGATTGCGCGACAGCACGCTCCTCCCCCGGATCCTGCGGGATATGGAATACGGCTATCCCGGCTGGAGCACTTTTATCGGGGAACAAAACGGGGAAAATCTGTTGATTATCAGCACAAAAAGCGGCAATTCCGTGGGAAAAACCATAGCTGAATCGGCAGAAAGCTGGGGCGTTACGCCGTATGAGGCGGCCGTCCGGCTGATGCTGGAAAATGACGGGATCGTTGAGATGGTGATGTTCCAGTGTGACCAGCATGATGTAGATCTTGTCGCCGCCCATCCATGGAGCATGTTTGGCTCCGACAGCATGGTGATGGACCCCGTAAAAGCGCCCCTGAGGGCGCGCCCTCATCCCCGCTATTACGGCGCCTTTGCCCATTTGCTGGCCCATTATGGGCAGAGCGGGCAGATCCCGATGGAAACCTTGATTCATAAAATGACAGCCATGCCGGCGGAACGTTTCGGCTTTCTTCAGCGCGGAAAGATTCAGCCGGGATACTATGCAGACCTGTGCCTGTTCCGGCTGGAGGATATCAAGGCGCCGGCCAGCTATGAAGCGCCCTGTCAGCTGTCTGTGGGTATGCGGCACGTCTTTGTCAACGGGCAGTTTGTGGTAAGGGACGGACAGGCGCTGGATACAAAACCAGGCCGTATTTTGTAAGTCTGCTGACGGAGGTAAGTTATGAAACTGGATTTTGAGTACGGCCAGGGCCTGATGAGCGCGG
>NHCFR00700__coassemble_872_pt1 | contig 93594 bp, 97 predicted proteins | sample NHCFR00700__metabat2_low_PE_032 | metagenome-assembled genome bin NHCFR00700
CCAGCGATATCCCCAGGCCCTGCTGGACCGCTATAAGGTGGAATTGGAGCCGGGACTGCCCGGCTGGGAGCTGCTGGAGCGGTGCGGCCGGAAACGGGGATTTCTGATTTCCGGGGGCGAAGTAGACACGGAGCGGATGGCCCGGGTGCTGCTGGAGGAGTACAGAAGCGGCAAGCTTGGAAACTTTACACTTGAGTCGCCGGAGGAACTGGAGCCATGATGGAACAAGTGGATCTCTGGCAGCTGGAGCGGGCATGCTGGGCCGAGGGCTATCAGGCGGTGTGCGGCTGCGACGAGGCGGGAGCGGGTCCTCTGGCCGGAGCTCTGTATGCCGCCGCGGTCCTTTTGCCCCGGGAGGTGCACCTTTCAGGGCTGAACGACTCCAAGAAGCTGACCCCCAAAAAGCGGGAGCAGCTATATGATCAGATCCGGAATCAGGCGGTGGCCTGGGCGGTCACTCAAGTGGAACCGGAGGAGATTGACGCCACCGATATCCTCAGCGCCCGTATGAAGGCCATGCAGCAGGCCATTGACGCCCTCTCTCCCGCGCCGGATCTGGCGCTGGTGGACGGGAACCGGGATCACGGCAGGACGGCCGCCATTACATCCCCGCACCGAACGGTTGTAAAGGGAGATTCCCTGTCGGCTTCTATCGCGGCGGCGTCCATTCTGGCCAAGGTGAGCCGGGACCGGTATATGGAGGAGATGGCCCAAATGTATCCCCAATATGAGTTTGAGCGGCACAAGGGCTACCCCACCCGCCGCCACTATGAGCTGCTGCGGCAATATGGACCCTGTCCCATCCACCGCCGGAGCTTTTTGAGCAAGCTGTGAGCGGGGGAGAGGCCAAGCTGCTGGGCCGCTGGGGAGAGGCGCTGGCTGCGGACAGACTGCGGCATATGGGCTATCGGATCATTGCCGCCGGTTACCACTGCCGGTTTGGCGAAATTGATCTAATTGCAATAACTGACAAGTATTTGTGCTTTATAGAAGTGAAGCTGCGGAAGAACGCAAATTTTGCCCCGGCACGTGCGGCGGTGGACCGGCGGAAGCAGGAGAAGCTGCGGACCACGGCGGCCTGCTACCTGGCGGAACATCCGGAGCTGGATCTGCAGCCCCGGTTCGATGTGGCGGAGATTTACGCGCCGCAGGGTATGTCCACCAGCGAGCCGGAATTTTGTTATTGGGAGAATGCCTTTTAAGGGGGGCATATGTGTGGTGGAGATAGATGTCTTTGACGGACACTGCGATACGGTCTTGATGTGCAATCTGTTCGGCGGTGGCTTTGCCCACAACAGCTTTCATGTGGATCTGGAGCGGGCGGGAAAATACCGCAGATATGCCCAATTCTTTGCCCTGTTTGGCCAGCCGGAGGATTTTCCTGGCAAAGATCTGCGTGGAATGTCCTTTTCTGAGATTTTTGAGACGGAATACGCCCTTTTTCGCCGGGAGATGGAGGCGAATGCCCAAACCATTGTCCATTGCCGCACAATGGCGGAAGCGGAACAGGCCTTTGCCCGTCACAAAGCGGCGGCCTTTTTATCAGTGGAGGGGGCGGAGCTGCTGGATTGCTCCCCGGAACGCCTGGAGGAGGCCTATGGGCTTGGGATCCGGGCGGTAACCCTGACCTGGAACTATGCCAACGCCCTGTCCGGCAGCAACCAGGAGGAGACGGACCGGGGGCTGACGGCCCAGGGAAAGGATTTTGTGCGCAAGGCGGAGCAACTGGGGATGATGGTGGACGTGTCCCACCTCTCCGATGCCGGATTCTGGGATGTGGCGGACATGCTGACGGGCCCCTTTTTTGCCAGCCACTCCAACGCCCGGGCAGTATTTTCTCATCCCCGGAACTTGACCGATGAGCAATTTACTGCCATAATAGACCACGGCGGTGTAGCCGGTCTGAATTTGTACGGGGAATTTTTGGGGGACCGGCCGGATGTGGATACGGTGATCGCCCATCTGGACCACTGGCTTGCACTGGGCGGCGCCCGGAGCATCGCGCTGGGCGGGGACCTGGACGGCTGCAGCCTGCTGCCGGCGGGTTTTACCGGGGTGGAGAGCTGGGAACTGCTGTATGAACGCCTTTTGCAGCATAACTATCACGAATCGCTGATCCGCGACGTGTTTTTCAATAATCTGATGAGGGTTGTGAGCAAAGTATGTATTATGTGAGTACCAGAAATAAGGGGGACCGGCGTACCGCGTCGGAGGCCATCGAAAAGGGTCTTGCCGCTGATGGCGGTCTCATGACGCCTGAGGTGCTGCCCAAGCTGTCCCACAATGCCCTGGATACCATGCGGGACATGTCCTACCAGCAGCGGGCGGTCTATGTGATGAACGCCTATCTGGACGACTTTACCTCCTCTGAGCTGACGGCTTTTGCAGCCAAGGCCTATGGCGGAGGCAAATTTGACGTGAAGGAAGTGGCCCCTGTCCGCCAGGTGGACAGCAACACCTACTGCCTGGAGCTGTGGCATGGCCCCACCTGCGCCTTCAAGGATATGGCGCTGCAGATGCTGCCCCATCTGCTTACCGCGTCGCTGAAAAAGAACCAGGAGACCAAGACGGTGTGCATCCTGGTAGCTACCTCCGGCGATACTGGCAAGGCCGCCCTGGAGGGATTCCGGGACGTGGACAAGACCCGTATTCTGGTATTCTATCCCAAAGACGGGGTTTCCGCCATTCAGGAGCTGCAGATGAATACCCAGGAGGGGGAGAACGTGGGCGTCTGCTCCGTGGTGGGCAACTTTGACGACGCCCAGACCGGAGTGAAAAAGCTCTTTTCCGATGCGGCCCTGCGGGAACAGCTGGAAAACATGGGCTTTTTCCTGTCCTCGGCGAATTCCATCAACTGGGGGCGTGTGCTGCCGCAGATCGTCTACTATATCTCCGCCTACTGCGATCTGATGAGGGAGGAGAAAATCCAAAAGGGCGACCCGGTAAACGTCTGCGTTCCCACCGGAAATTTTGGCAACATTCTGGCGGCGTACTACGCCAAGGAGATGGGTGTGCCCATCAAGAAGCTTATCTGTGCATCCAACTCCAACAATGTGCTCACAGACTTCCTGAAAACCGGTATTTATGACCGCAACCGCACGTTCTACAACACCATGTCCCCCTCTATGGATATTCTCATCTCCTCCAATCTGGAGCGTATGCTCTTTGCCCTGTCCGGCCATGACGACGCTCAGGTGCGGGAGTATATGGCCCAGCTCAACGAGACCGGCCGGTATGAGGTGAGCAAATCTATCAAGGACCAGCTGAGCAAGCTGTTTGCCTCCGGCTACTGTGACGACGCCCAGACCCAGAAGGTGATCGGCGCCATGTGGAAGGAGCATCACTACCTCATTGATCCCCATACCGCCGTAGCCTTTGATGTGCTGGACCAGTACCGGAAGGAGAGCGGAGACACCACCCCTGCTATTGTGGTGTCCACCGCCAGTCCCTTCAAATTCTGCGACAACGTGCTGGGCGCTTTGGGCGCGTCCAGTGTGGTAGAGGGCATCGGCGCGCTGGATCAGCTCTCCGAGCTCACCGGAATTTCCGCCCCCGCGCCGCTGGCCGGCCTGAAGGAAAAGCGGGTACGGTTCCATCAGAGCGTTACGAAAGAGCAGATGAAGGAACAAGTGCTGGAGATGCTGCTCTAAATGGCACTGTACGCAATTGGAGACACGCACCTCTCCCTGAGCGCGAACAAGCCGATGGATGTGTTCGGCGGCGGCTGGGAGGGGTATGTGGACAAGCTGCGGGAGGGATTTTCCCAGGTGGGCGCGGAGGACACGGTGGTGCTGTGCGGCGACCTGTCCTGGGGAATGAGTCTGGAGGAGGCCGAGGCGGACTTTGCCTTTCTGGACGCTTTGCCCGGGGCGAGGAAGCTGCTGCTCAAGGGCAACCACGACTACTGGTGGAACACGGCGGCCAAGATGAACCGCTTTTTCCAGGAGAAAGGTTTTGCCACCTTACAGATTCTCCACAACAACTGCTATTTTTACGGGGACTATGCCCTGTGTGGAACCCGGGGCTGGTTTTATGAGGAGAAGGGGGATCAGAAGGTATTCAAGCGGGAACTGATCCGGCTGGAGGCCTCCCTGAAAGCAGCGGGTGAGCGCAAGAAGCTGTGTTTTCTCCACTATCCGCCTCTCTATCAAGGGTATCGCTGCCCGGAGATCATCGCCCTGCTGGAGCAGTACGGCGTGGAGCGCTGCTATTACGGTCATCTCCATGGCGGCAGCCACCGTCTGGCGGTGGAGGGACTCCATGGAAACGTGGAATATCACCTGGTGTCAGCGGACTTCACCGGCTTCCGGCCGCAAAAAATCTGTGAATAATTGAAAAAAAGTATGGAAATTTTCCGTCATATCTGATACTATATAGCGGATAACGCGAAAGATGGCCCCTGACGGCGCGTTTTGGCGGCGGCGGGAGCTGACAGGAGGAAGTAATCAACATGAATGTCAAGAGCGTCGAAAAGCAGGAAAAGAGCACCGTAGAGCTGGTCATTGAGATCGGCGCGGAGGAGTTTGAGGCCGCCGTTCAGAAGGTCTATCTGAAACAGCGCGGCAAGATCATGGTCCCCGGTTTCCGTAAGGGCAAGGCCCCCCGGAAGATCATTGAGGGCATGTATGGCTCCGGTGTGTTCTATGAAGACGCCATCAATGAGGTTTATCCCCAGGCCTACGCCGACGCGGTGGAGCAGGAGAAGCTGGACGCCGTGGCCTGGCCCAAGGTGGAAGTGGTCAGCGTGGGCAAGGAGGGCCTGACCTTCAAGGCCGTGGTGACCGTCCGTCCCGAGGTGAAGCTGGGCGAGTACAAGGGCCTCACCGCTGAGAAGCCCGAGGTCACTGTTACCGACGCGGATATCGACAATGAGCTCAAGCCCTACATCAACCGGGCCACCCGTATGGTCACCGTGGAGCGCGAGGCGCAGAACGGCGACACCGTGGTGATCGACTTTGAGGGCTTCCTGAACGGCGAGCCCTTTGAGGGCGGCAAGGGCGAGGGCCACAGCCTGGAGCTGGGCTCCAACTCCTTCGTGCCCGGCTTTGAGGAGCAGCTGGTGGGCACCAAGGCCGGCGACGAGAAGGATCTGGACATCACCTTCCCCGAGGACTATCACGCCGACCTGGCCGGCAAGGCCGTGGTCTTCAAGGTGAAGGTCCATGAGGTGAAGGAGAAGCAGCTGCCCACGGTGGACGATGAGTTTGCCAAGGACGTGTCCGAGTTCGACACCCTGGCCGACTTCAAGAAGGACCTGGCCGACAAGCTGACCGAGCGCCGGGAGCACCAGGCCCAGCACGACTTTGAGGCCGCTCTTCTGGAGCAGGTCATGAGCAACATGGAAGTGGAGATTCCCGATGCCATGGTGGAGTTTGAGGCCGACAATCTGGTCAACGACATGGCCCAGCGCATCCAGGCTCAGGGTATCCCCTTTGAGCAGTATATGGCGATGACCGGCATGACCATGGACATCATGCGGGAGCAGGCCAAGGCCGCCGCTCTGGAGCGGGTGCGCCGGGACCTGGCTCTGAACGCCGTGGTGGCCGCCGAGAACATCCAGGTTTCCGACGAGGAGCTGGAGGAGGAGTACAAGAAGCTGGCCGAGCAGTACCACATGGAGCTGGACAAGGTAAAGCAGGCCGTGGCTGCCGACGACATCCGCAAGGAACTCTCCCTGAAGAAGGCCGAGCAGGTGATCTATGACTCCGCCAAGGTGGGCAAGGCTCCCGCCAAGAAGAAGACCACCAAGAAGAAGGCGGAGGATGCCGAGGCCGGTGAGGCTGCCGAGGGTGAGGAGAAGCCCAAGAAGCGCCGCACCACTAAGAAGAAGGAGTCCGAGGAGGGTGAGGAAAAGCCCGCTGAGGAGAAAACCGAGGAATAAGGCTGACGCAGGCGGGCATACTCTTGTGTGTGACTGTCCGCCATCGGGAAGATGGCCGGACGCTCCGGCGTCCTGACATCAAAATAAAGGAGAACCTGAACCATGAGCTTAGTTCCTTATGTTGTGGAGCAGACCAACCGGGGAGAGCGTTCCTATGACATCTTTTCCCGGCTGCTCAATGACCGTATCGTATTTCTGGGCGAGGAGGTCAACGCTACGACGGCCAGCCTGGTGGTTGCCCAGCTGCTGTACCTGGAGGCCCAGGACCCCGACAAGGATATTCAGTTTTATATCAACAGCCCTGGCGGCTCCGTCACCGACGGCATGGCCATTTACGACACCATGCAGTACATCAAGTGCGATGTATCTACCATTTGCATCGGTATGGCGGCCAGTATGGGGGCCTTCCTGCTCTCCTCCGGCGCCAAGGGCAAGCGGCTGGCGCTGCCCAATGCCGAGATCATGATCCATCAGCCCTCCGCCGGTACCCAGGGCCAGATTACCGATATGGCCATCCACCTGAAGCGGCTGGAGATCATCAAGAAGCGGATGAACCATATCCTGGCTGACAACACCGGCAAGCCCTTGGAAGTGGTTACGGCCGACTGTGAACGGGACAACTTCATGTCCGCCGAGGAGGCCAAGGAGTACGGCCTGATTGACAAGGTGATCTATTCGCGGTAAAATCCAACAGGGGGAGTGGGGAAAACGCCCTGCTCCCCCTATCCTGTTTGTGTGGAGCTGCCACAGCAGCCTAAATTTCTATCATTGAGGTATATGATATGCCGAAAAATGACGAGCGCAAAAGCGTAAGATGCTCCTTCTGCGGCAAGCACCAGGAGCAGGTGGCCCGCATCATTGCCGGGCCCGGCGCCTATATCTGTAACGAGTGCGTCCACCTGTGCATGAGCATTTTGGACGATAACTATGATCCGGAGGAGCCCATCAGCCCCGATATTCCGGATGTGATCCCCACCCCCAGAGAGATCCGGGACGTGCTGGACCAGTATATCATCGGCCAGGAGGATGCCAAGGTAGCCCTGTCTGTGGCGGTATATAACCACTACAAGCGGATCTACTTCGGCGGCGGTGAGGATGTGGAGCTGCAGAAGAGCAACATTCTGCTTATGGGGCCCACCGGCTGCGGCAAGACCCTGTTTGCCCAGACCCTGGCCCGTATTCTGAAGGTGCCCTTTGCCATTGCTGACGCCACCACCCTGACCGAGGCGGGCTATGTGGGCGACGACGTGGAGAATATCCTGCTGCGTCTGGTACAGGCGGCCGACTACGACATTGAGTTGGCGGAACGTGGGATTATCTACGTGGATGAGATCGACAAGATTGCCCGCAAGAGCGAAAACACCTCCATCACCCGGGACGTGTCCGGCGAGGGTGTGCAGCAGGCGCTGCTGAAGATCCTGGAGGGGACCGTGGCAAATGTGCCGCCCCAGGGCGGGCGGAAGCACCCCCATCAGGAGTTCATCCAGATTGACACCAAAAACATCCTGTTCATCTGCGGCGGCGCATTTGACGGGATGGAGAAGATCATTGAGCAGCGGCTGGATAAAAAGACTATTGGCTTCGGCGCGGATATCCAGACCAAGAAGGAGAAGGACAATACCGCCATTTTCAAGGAGATCCAGCCTCACGACCTGCTGAAATTCGGGATCATTCCCGAGCTGGTAGGCCGCCTGCCGGTTATCACCACCCTGAATGCCCTGGACAAGGACCAGCTGGTGCGTATCCTTACCGAGCCCAAGAACGCTTTGGTGAAGCAGTACCAGAAGCTGCTGGAGTATGACATGGTGGACCTGGAGTTTGAGCCCCAGGCTCTGGAAGCGGCGGCGGACAAGGCCATTGAGCGGGGCATCGGTGCCCGCGGCCTGCGCGCGGTGCTGGAGGAGGTCATGACCCAGGTGATGTATGACGTGCCCTCTGATCCCACCATCGCCAAAGTGACCATCACGGCGGAGAGCGTCAAGGACCACAAGGCTCCCGCCATTGAGTACGACCCGGAGCGTACCCAGCGGCCCCGCCTTGGCAGCGCCTCGCTGCGGGCGGAGAAGGGCGGCTCGCCGCTCAAGGGAAATGTCTCCTAACGGACGGATCAAAACCTGAACGCGGAGTACAGAAGTCAGGAATTTCGGAGCCATAGGTCTGCTGAGAAAGCCGCAGTCTCCGGTTTCTGACTTCTGTTTCTGTATAAGGGAGGTACCAAATGGAAGAAAATATGCCTGTGATCATGCCGGCCCTGGCCCTGCGTGGTCTTACTGTTTTCCCCAATATGCTGCTCCACTTCGACGTGGGCAGAGAGAGCTCCATCAAGGCTCTGGACGAGGCCATGACCAGCGGCCAGACCATCTTTCTTGTGGCCCAACGGGAGCTGGCTGTCGAAAATCCCCAGGAGGGGGACCTGTATGCCGTGGGCACCATCAGCAACGTGCGCCAGATCCTGCACCTGCCTGGCGACAATGTGCGGGTGATGGTGGAGGGCGCCAGCCGTGGCCGCCTGCGCCAGGTGGTGGAGACCACCCCCTATCTCAGCGCCGAGGTGGAGGAGATTCCGGCGGAAACTTCTGTAAAGCGTTCTGCCCGTACAGAGGCGCTGATCCGGCAGACCTATGAGCTGTTTGAGACTTATATTGATCTGGCGCCCAAAATGACCCCCGATATCCTGCTTTCGGTGCTCTCCAGCGAGGACCCCGGTTACATTGCCGACTATATCGCCCAGAATCTGCCCATGCGGACAGGGGACAAGCAGGCAATCCTGGAGGAGCTGCGCCCGGTGCGCCGCCTGGAGAAGCTCTGCCAGAATCTCCGCCGGGAGGTGGAGATCCTGGAGCTGGAGCAGGAGATGCAGGGCAAGGTACGGGACCAGCTGACCCGCAGCCAGCGCGACTATGTGCTGCGGGAACAGCTGAAGGTACTCCAGCACGAGCTGGGGGAGGACCAGCAGGGGGGAGACCAGGAGCTCTATGACTACCGGCGGCAGATAGAAAAGGCTAAACTGCCGGTTGAGGTGAAGGAGAAGCTGGAAAAGGAGCTGCGCCGCCTGGAAAAGCAGCCCTTTGGTTCTGCTGAGGCCACCGTGCTCCGCAATTACCTGGACACTGTACTGGAGCTGCCCTGGGGCAAAAAGACCAAGGAGCGGGTAAACGTGGCTGCCGCCCGCAAGACCCTGGACGCTGACCACTTCGGCCTGGAAAAGGTCAAGACCCGGATTTTGGAATTTTTGGCCGTCAAGCAGCTGGCACCTCAGCTGAAGGGACAGATTCTCTGTCTGGTAGGGCCGCCGGGCGTGGGCAAGACCTCCATTGCTTCCAGTGTGGCTAAAGCAATCCACCGGAATATGGCCCGGATCTCTCTGGGCGGCGTCCACGATGAGGCGGAGATCCGGGGTCACCGCAAGACCTATGTGGGGGCTATGCCCGGCCGGATTATCGCGGCAATCCGACAGGCGGGGAGTTGCAATCCGTTGCTGCTGCTGGATGAAATTGATAAGTTGGGCAACGATCAGCGGGGCGACCCGGCCTCCGCGCTGCTGGAGGTGCTGGATGGAGAGCAGAACGCCACCTTCCGGGATCACTTCCTGGAGGTGCCCTTCGATTTGTCCGACGTTCTGTTCATCACTACCGCCAACACCCTGGACACCATTCCCCGGCCGCTGCTGGACCGGATGGAAGTCATTGAGCTGACCAGCTATACCGACGAGGAAAAGCTGCAGATTGCCAAGCGGCACCTGCTGCCCAAGGAGCTGAAGCGACACGGACTGAGCCGTGCCCAGCTCAAGGTCAGCGACGATGCCATCCGGAGCCTGATCCGGGGCTACACCCGCGAAGCGGGGGTACGGGTGCTGGAACGGCAGCTTGGCGCGCTGTGCCGGAAGGCCGCAATGCGTGTGGTTTCAGATGGTGTAAAGTCGGTACATATTACAGTAGAAAATCTGGAAACCTATCTGGGGATTCCCCGCTATCACCCGGACCGGCTGCCCCGAACCGAGCAGGTGGGCGTGGTCAACGGTCTGGCCTGGACCAGTGTGGGGGGCGAGATCCTGGAAGTGGAGGTCGGTGTGGTGCCGGGTACCGGGAAGATTGAGCTTACCGGAAACCTGGGGGATGTGATGAAGGAGTCCGCCCATGCTGCCTTGACCTATATCCGCAGCCGGGCTCACCAGCTGGGGATCGACGAGGAATTCTATAAAACCAAGGATATCCATATCCACTTCCCGGAGGGAGCCGTTCCCAAGGATGGGCCTTCTGCCGGTATTGCCATTACTACGGCCATGGTGTCCGCCCTGACTGAAATTCCCATCCGGCGCGATCTGGCCATGACAGGTGAAGTTACTTTACGGGGGCGAGTACTCCCCATTGGTGGCCTGAAGGAAAAGACCATGGCCGCCTATCGCAATGGGATTCGCACCGTGCTCCTGCCAGCGGACAATGAGAAGGATCTGGAGGAGATCGACCAGACGGTGCGGGCCGGTCTGCGGTTTGTCACGGTGGAGCAGGTGGACGCGGTGCTGGCCGAGGCACTTGCGTTGGAACTGACTCCGGGAAACAAGGAGATTCAGCATCCCCTGAGTGATGGCACACAGCAGACTGAGCGGCCGGGGCTGACGCAGTAATGGATTGGAATATAAGGGCTGTAAAGTTGATTTCATATACAGGAGGTTGCCATGCCGATCAATCTGCAAAAAGCGGAGTTTGTGCGTTCCGCAGCCAAAGCCGGAGATTTTCCCCGGGACCGGCTGCCCCAGGTAGCCTTTGCGGGGCGGTCCAATGTGGGTAAGTCCTCTGTCATCAACCGGCTGCTCAACCGGAAAAACTTTGCCCGGGTGGGGGCCGCCCCCGGCAAAACCACCCACATCAACTATTTCCTGATTGACAGCGCGTTCTATCTGGTGGATCTGCCCGGCTATGGCTACGCCAAAGTGTCTATGGCGGAGCGGCAGCGATGGGGCCGTCTGATGGAGGAGTGGTTTGCCGACCCCGGTTTGATGACTTTGGGACTGATGATCGTGGATGCCCGACACAAGCCAACGGCGGATGACTGCACCATGGCTTCCTTCTTCAAAAACAGCGGCAGGCCCTTTGCCGTGGTGGCCAATAAGCTGGACAAGCTGCGCAAAAGCGACATTCAGCCCAACCTGGCCCGTATCCGGGAGACGCTGGAATTGACAGATGATGTAAAGTTGATTCCCTTTTCGGCTGAAAAGGGAGGGGGGAAGCAGGAACTGCTGAACCTGATTTTGAGCCATGTGGAGGATATGGCATGAAATACGTAAAGTTGCTGCGGAATGGTCAGCCGGTTTGGGGTGTCCTCCAGGAGGGAATGGTACGTACCTTGTCTGGGCCGCCCTTTGAGGCGTTGTGCTATGATGGGAAGAGTTTTCCTCTGGAGGAGTGCAGCCTGCTGGCGCCTTGTGAGGCGTCCAAGCTGGTGTGCGTGGGGAAAAATTATTATGACCACATTGAGGAAATGCGTTCCATGCTGGACGCCTCTCACAACCCGGACCGCCCCACACTGTTTCTCAAGGCTCCGAACGCCCTGAACGGCCATGAGGGCAACGTTCACGCCCCCGGCTTTGTGGGCCGGCTGGATTATGAGGGAGAGCTGGCGGTGGTAATGAAGCGCTGTGCCAAGGACGTATCTGCGGACGACGCGCTGGACTATGTGTTGGGCTATACCTGCTTCAATGACGTGACAGCCCGGGATGTTCAGAAGGGAGACGGCCAGTGGGCACGGGGAAAAAACATGGATGGGTTTGCCCCTCTGGGGCCTCTGGTCACCGATGAGGTGGATCCGGACCACCTGTCCATCACCACCCGTTTGAACGGCAGGGTAGTGCAGCAGAGCAACACGGAGCTGCTTATCACCAATGTGCGGGAGATTATCGCCTTTATTACTGCGTCTATGACCCTGGAGCCGGGCGATGTCATAGCCACCGGCACCCCTGCTGGTGTGGGAGCCATGCAGCCTGGGGATACGGTGGAGGTGGAGATTTCTGGAATTGGCGTTTTGCGCAGCCATATTGTGTGAATATACGGGCAGGGGGACCATCTCTGGATGGTTCCCCTTTGCCACGTTCTTACTTGTGTTTTTTGTAGGGGTTTGTTATAATAAAACGAAATGCAGCAGCCTGACGGAGCGGGCTATGGAGGAATCGGATTTTGGGGTCTTTTGCAGAATTTACACAACATATGGACTGGTGGGGGTTGCTGACTCTGCTGGTCAGTGCGGTGGCTGCGCTGCTGTGCATCACCCTTCACGAGCTCTCTCACGGCTTTGTGGCCTGGCGGCTGGGTGACCCCACGGCTAAGCAGGCGGGGCGGCTGACGCTGAACCCCATCAAGCACCTGGATCTGGCGGGGCTGGCCATGATGCTGATTGCAAAGGTGGGCTGGGCCAAGCCGGTGCCGGTGGATATGCGGTACTTTAAGCACCCCAAGCAGGGAATGGCCCTGACCGCCCTGGCAGGACCCGCAGCCAATTTTCTCACCGCTCTGGCCGCCACGGCTATTGCCTCGCTTATCTGGCATCTGAGTCCGGTAAGCCATATCACTTTACTGATCTTGTGCTTTCTGGCCAATGTGGCCCTTTTGGGGGTAGGAATGGGGCTGTTTAATCTGATTCCCTTTTCCCCGCTGGATGGCTCTAAAATCCTCTTTGCCCTGCTGCCGGACCGGATCTATTACAAAATTCTGCGCTACGAGCGGTACGTGGGGATTGTCCTGATTGTCCTGGTGCTGCTGGGTGTGTTCAGCCGCCCTCTGAGCTTTTTGATGATCCATGTACTGGATGGGATGTGCGCCTTGGTGGGGCTACCGGCGGATGTGCTGTGGTTTTGCCAGGATGTGTCCGCCATTTTGAATCTGTTTTGAGGTGAGTGCCATCGAAACGCCTATTTTCCACCTGGAAAAGGTGGTAAAGGTCCGGGACAGCGATATGGAGGACTTTAACGGCCCGCTGGATCTGATTCTTCATCTGCTGTCCAAAAACAAAATGGAGATCAAGGACATTCAGATTTCCCTGATTCTGGACCAGTATCTGGCATGGATGGACCAGCGCAAGCGGCTGGACCTGGAGGTGGCCAGCGAGTTTGTCACCATGGCGGCCCAGCTGGTTTTTATCAAAACGAGGATGCTGCTGTCCATCCATGATGAGGAGGCGCTGTCCGAGATGGAACAGCTCATTGCCTCTCTGGAGGAGCACCAGCGGCAGGAGAGTTTTGCCCGCGTCAAGGCGGTGATACCAGAGCTGTCCGACCGCTTTGCCGTGGGGAGAGACTATCTGACCAAAACGCCGGAGGTGTTCCCAGTCAGCAGAGCTTACCACTATGTACATCAGCCCGGGGATCTGCTGCGGGCCATGCAGCAGGTGCTGGCCAGGGCGGACCACCGCCTGCCGCCCCCTATGGCGGCCTTTGAAGGGATTGTGGGCCGGGAACCCTATCCGGTGGCGGATAAGGCCGGCGAGATTCTGGAACGGCTGACCCGGTTTGGTGTAACCCGGTTCCGGGCCCTGTTTCAGGGCAATCGAAGCCGATCGGAAATTGTGGCCACCTTTATCGCGGTGCTGGAGCTGTGCAAGGCCCGCCGTCTGCGTCTGGCCGGGACGGAGAGCGACTGTACGGTGACCTGTACCGGCGAGGGGGATGGAAACGACGTGGAATTCTCCACGGACGTATATGAACCGGCGGATGGGGGATAATCATGGAATTGAAGGAAATTGAATCCGCCATTGAAGGGATTCTTTTTGCCGCCGGGGAACCGGTGGGGGTGGAGCGGCTGTGCCTGGCGCTGGACATTGACCGCAGTACGGCTGACGCGGTGTGTCAGCGGCTGGCGGACCGGTATAGCTATGAGCGCCGGGGTATCCGGCTGCTGCGGCTGGATGCCAGCTACCAGCTCTGCTCCGCTCCGGAATTTGCCCACCACATCCGCCGGGCGTTTGAGAGCCGCCGTCCGGCCAGACTCAGCCAGCCCGCCCTGGAGGTGCTGGCGATCATTGCCTATTATCAGCCGGCTACCCGGGCCTATGTAGACCAGATCCGCGGGGTGGACAGCTCCTACACCGTAGGACTGCTGCTGGAGCGGGAACTGATTGAGGAATGCGGCCGCCTGGCGGTGCCGGGGCGGCCTATCCAGTATCGTACAACCCAGAACTTCCTGCGGTCCTTTGGACTGTCCAGTCTGGACGAGCTGCCCGAACTGCCCAACGCGCTGCCGGAGGACGGACAGCTGAGCATGGAAATGAAGTCGGCGGCTGCCCGTTTGCAAGCACAACAGGTTCCGTCTGAGATGGAGATTACCGAAACAGAAATTGAGGAGGCCGCCCGGGAGATAGCCCGGACGGAGGGAGGCACGATGCCATGAAGCTCCTGTTCATCCTGGCGCTGGTGGCGGTGGGGCTGGTATTGCTCAGCCTCATCCGGGTAGGCGCATGGGTGACCTATGACCCCGAAGGCCTGACTCTGCGGATAAAGATTGGCCCAGTAAAGCTGTCGTTGTTTCCTCCAAAGGAAAAAAAGCGCAAAAAGAAGCGCAGGGTGAAACAGAAAAAGCCGGAGCCGCTGCAGAAGAAAGGGGAATTACTGCCGCTGGTGCGGCAGGCGCTGCCCACTGTGGCGGAGGCGGCGGGCAGGCTGAAACGAAAGGTCCGCCTGGACCGGGTTTATCTGGATGTGGCTGTGGGCGCCGGCAATCCGGCCGGCGCGGCACTGGCATTTGGCGGCGTCAATGCGGCTTTGGGTATGATTTGGCCTCTGGTGGAGCAAAATTTTAATGTAAAGGACAGGCGCATCCGTACCCAGGTGGATTTTTCGGCCCCACATACCATGGTTTGGGCGGATGTGGCCGCCACATTGACGGTGGGGCAAGGGGTGGCTCTGGCCCTCTGGCTGGCTCCCAAACTGCCCCGGATTCTGGGCGGGGAGCAGCGTAAGGAACAGAAACAGGCAGTACAGAAAGAGGCGGTTTGAATATGGAAAAGCAGCATCCTATCGGCGATTTGATGACCACAACCATGCAGAAGATCCGGGAGATCGCGGACGTGAATACCATCATCGGTCAGCCGATCCACGCCGGAGAGGTCACCATCATCCCTATCTCCAAGCTGACGGTGGGTTTTGCCTCCGGCGGCAGCGACTTTGTCTCCAAGAATCAAAAGGCGGAGGGAGACAACTCCTTTGGCGGCGGCAGCGGCGCGGGGATGAATCTCTCTCCCGTGGCCTTCCTCATCGTAAAGGGCGACACCGTAAAGCTGATGCCTGTGGCGCCTCCGCCGGGGAACACGGTGGACCGCGTGGTGGAGATGGTGCCTGAAGTGGTTGACAAGATCACCGACTTTATCGACAAGCAGCAGGAGAAAAAATCCACCGAGCCTCCGGCGGGCCCGGCGGATAAAGTGGAGTGGTAAAACGCATACTAGCGGCATCTGTGTGAGGTGATGCTGCTTGAAGCGTATCATAGCTCTGTTGCTGACCGCGATACTGTGCGCGACGCCTGTTCGGGGAGCGGGGGAGCTGAACATCTCCGCCTCCGCCGCTGTCTTGATGGACCGGGAGAGCGGGCGGGTGCTCTATGCCCAAAACGCCGACCAGACACGTCCCATTGCCAGTATTACGAAACTGATGACGGCGTTGGTGGCGGTGGAGCTGTGCCCTGATCTGTCCCGGGAAGTGACGGTCCGGCAGGAGTGGACGGGAATAGAGGGGTCCTCCATGTACCTCAAGCCCGGAGAACAGCTAACCATGGAGGCGCTGCTGTACGGACTGCTGCTCTCCTCCGGAAACGACGCGGCCCTGGCCATCGCGGGCAGCTGCTGCCAGACGGTGGAGGAATTTGTCGCCCGGATGAACGAGACGGCGGCCCGACTGGGGATGGAGCATACCCATTTTGCAAATCCCAATGGGCTGGACGACCCGAAGCACTATTCCACCGCCTATGACATGGCTTTGCTGGCCCGGGCGGCGCTGGAGCGGGAGGAGCTGCGGCGGATTGTGGGTACCAGAACCCTGAGCGTGGCCGGACGGTATCTGGCCAACCACAACAAGCTGCTGTGGCGCTATGAGGGCTGTACCGGCCTGAAGACGGGCTATACCGACGAGGCTGGGCGTACCCTGGTATCCAGCGCCATGCGGGACGGGCAGGAGTTGATTGCCGTGACCCTGAACGATCCCAATGACTGGGCGGACCACGCGGCTCTGTTCGACTATGGATTTGCCCGCTATCCCAGGCGTCTGGCGGCGGGGCCGCAGGAGAGCTGGTCCCTGCCGGTGACCAACAGCCTGTGCCCCATGGTTACGGCTGGGGTGACGGAAGAGGTCTATTACCCTCTGGCGGAAGGGGAGAAGCTGACCGCTCAGGTTCAGCTGCCCCAGCAGGTGGAGGCCCCGGTAACAGCGGGGAGTCTGGCCGGGGAGCTGGTGCTCAGCCTGGAACAGAAGCCGGTTCTCCGGATACCACTGCGCTACCAGACAGCCGCGGCGGATGACAGGGCGCCTCAGGGCTGGCTGCAGCGGTTTTTAAGCAAACGATGAAAAAATAGAGAGCGGGAAAGGTCTGCCGAGGTCCGGCAGACCTTTCCTGCGGAAAAGAGGCGAGAGGATGGAGCAACGGCTGCAGAAGCTGCTGTCGGCCCGGGGAGTGGCCTCCCGGCGGACGGCGGAGGCCTATCTGGAGGCAGGGCGGGTCACCGTCAACGGCCGACCGGCCCATGTGGGGGACAAGGCCGACCCGGAGCGGGACGAGATCCGGGTGGACGGCAGGCTCCTTCCGCCGCTGGAGCGGCGTACTTATCTGATGCTGAACAAGCCCAGAGGCTATGTGACTACACTCTCTGATGAAAAGGGCCGCAGGACGGTGGCCCAGCTGGTGGCCGGATGCGGGGCCAGGGTGTGGCCGGTGGGAAGACTGGACCTGGACTCGGAGGGGCTGCTCCTGCTGACCGATGACGGCGGGCTCACCCAGAAGCTGCTCCATCCCAGCCATGAGGTGGAGAAGGAATACCATGTCTGGGTGGAGGGAGACCTGGAGCGGGCCCTTCCCATTCTGCGGGGCCCCATGACGCTGGACGGAGTTCCCCTTCACCCTGCCAAGGTACAGCCGATAAAGGCGGGGGTGCTGTCCGTTGTGATCCATGAGGGCCGGAACCGCCAGGTACGGCGGATGTGCGCCATTGCGGGGCTGACGGTGACCCGGCTGCGCCGGGTCCGGGAGGGCAGCTTAACGCTGGGAAATCTGCCCGTGGGCCGCTGGCGGGTGCTGACCGAGGGAGAACTGACCCAGTTGCTGGATGGCAGCACAGAAAACGGAAATTGATTTGCAGGGAAAACAGGCTTACTTGCAAAAAAGGATTGCTTTTCGACCAAAAGCCCGGTATTATATTATTTACTGAAATTTTTGCATTCGCAGGGATGCGTTTGCGGGAGAAGTCCGCCAGAGGTTGGGGCGGGCCCGGGAGGTTTCATCTATGTCCAAGGACATTTTATCGGTGATTCAGAGCAATATGGCCACATTTTCCAAGGGCCAGAAGCTGATCGCGAATTTTATTTTGGAATCCTATGATAAGGCGGCGTTCATGACGGCCAGCAAGCTGGGTAAAACGGTAAAGGTCAGCGAGTCCACCGTCGTGCGTTTTGCCGCTGAACTGGGCTATGACGGCTATCCCGCCATGCAGAAAGCATTGCAGGAGATGATCCGCAGCAAGCTGACAACCATTCAGCGCATCGAGGTGTCCAACGACCGCATCGGAGACCACGATATTCTGTCCATGGTGATGCAGTCGGATGTGGAGAAGATTCATATGACCATGGACGAGATGAACCGGGAGGAGTTCAGCCAGTCGGTGGATGCGATTGTGAACGCCCGGCATATCTATATTCTGGGCGTGCGTTCAGCCGCAGCTCTGGCCAGCTTTCTGGGTTTCTATTTCAACCTGATTTTTGAGCAGGTGACCATTGTACACACCACCTCTATCAGCGAGGTGTTTGAACAGCTGCTGCGCATCGGGCCGGGAGACGTGATCATTGGAATCAGCTTTCCCCGCTATTCCCGCCGCACGGTGACGGCCATGCAGTTTGCCCACGACCGGGGAGCCACCGCCATTGCGCTTACCGACAGTGAGACTTCTCCGCTGGTGCAGTACTCCACCCACCGCCTGCTTGCCAAGAGTGATATGGCCTCGTTTGTGGACTCTCTGGTGGCTCCGCTCAGCCTGATTAACGCGCTGATCGTGTCCATCGGCCGGAAGAAGAATGAGGACCTGTCCAAGACCTTTGCGGATCTGGAGCGGATCTGGGATGAATATGAGGTATATGAAAAGGTGGAAGCCAGTCATTGAGTGATGTGGTAGTGATCGGCGGGGGAGCCGCCGGATGTATGGCGGCGCTGGCCGCCGCGGAAAAAGGGGCGTCCGTCACACTGCTGGAGCGCAACCCAAAGCTGGGGCGGAAGCTATATATTACGGGAAAAGGCCGCTGCAACGTGACCAACGACTGCACGCCCCAGGAAGTACTGCGGAACATCCCGCAGAACAGCCGGTTTCTCACCAGCGCCGTCACCCGCTTTCCGCCCGAGCAGGTCAAGGAATTTTTTCAGCGCCAGGGAGTGCCCCTGAAAACAGAACGGGGGAACCGGGTTTTTCCCCAGTCGGACAGGGCGGCGGACATCATAGACGCCCTGCTTCACGCTTTGCGCCGGGCCGGCGTGTCCATTGTGCAGGACCGGGCGCAGGGGCTGCGCCGGGTGGGAGCGCTTTTGGAAGGGGTAGAGGGGGAACGGGACTTCTATCCCTGCCGGTCGGCCGTGGTGGCCACCGGAGGAGTGTCCTATCCTCTGACCGGCTCCACCGGGGACGGATATCAGATAGCGAAGGAACTGGGTCACACAGTGCTTCCGCCCAGGGGATCTCTGGTGCCTTTGGTGGCGGAGCAGTCTTTTTGCGCCCGCATGCAGGGGCTCAGCCTGCGGAATGTGGCCATTCAGGTAAAAACAGACAAGAAAAAGACCATATATGCCGAGCAGGGAGAGCTGCTTTTTACCCACTTCGGCCTGTCCGGGCCGCTGATTCTCACTGCGTCCGCTCATATGCGCAATTATGAGCGGGAACACTATTACATCCGGTTGGATCTGAAACCGGCCCTGGATGAGGAGAAGCTGGACCAGCGGCTGCTGCGGGATCTGGAGGAGCAGTCCAACCGGGACTTCTGTCATGTGGTGGAAGGCCTGGTTCCCCGCCTGATGGCGCCCGTCCTGTTGGAGCTGACCGGGATACCGGGGGACCTGAAGGCCCATTCCGTTACCCGTGCGCAGCGGCGCAGGCTGCTGGAGACCCTGAAGGGCATTCGGATTGATATCAGCGGACCGCGCCCGGTGGAGGAGGCCATTGTCACCTCTGGTGGCGTCAAGGTTTCGGAGGTCAACCCGACTACCATGGAATCAAAGCTGGCGCCGGGCGTCTATTTTGCCGGAGAGGTACTGGATGCAGACGCCTATACCGGTGGCTTTAACCTGCAGATTGCCTGGTCTACCGGCCGGGCGGCGGGTGAGAGCGCGGGAGAGCGGGCGCTGGGCTAAGGAGGCATATAAACGTGACAAAACACAGGAGCATTGCCATTGACGGGCCCTCCGGCGCGGGGAAATCCACCCTGGCCAAGCGCCTGGCGGAGGCGCTGGGGTTTTTGTATGTGGATACGGGGGCCATTTACCGTACGGTGGGGTTGCAGGCCTTCCGTACCGGCACGGATCCCAAGGATGCCGGGGCGGTCATCGCTCTGCTCAAGGACATGGAGATCCGTCTGGCCTACGGTGAGGATGGGCTGCAGCATATGTACCTCAACGGCGAGGATGTGACGCAGGCCATCCGCCGGCATGAGATATCAGACTATACCTCCAGCGTGTCTGCCATTCCGGAGGTACGGGCGTTTCTGATGGAACAGCAGCGGGGGCTGGCACGAAGCCACGATGTGGTGATGGATGGCCGGGATATCGGTACCGTGGTGCTGCCGGAGGCGGATGTGAAGATTTTCCTTACCGCCGCCCCGGAGGCCAGGGCCCGCCGCCGCTGGCTGGAGCTGCGGGAGCGAGGTCAGGAGACCGATTTTGAGACGGTGCTCCGGGACGTCCTGGACCGGGACGACAGGGACACCCATCGGGCGACGGCGCCTCTGCGTCAGGCGGAGGATGCGGTGCTGGCCGATACCACAGACAAGGATTTGGAGCAAAGTCTGACGCTCCTGATACAGATCGCAAAGGAGCGATTGCAGGCATGAACATCATCTATTTCCTGGCGTACCTGGTTCTCTGGCCGGTGTTCCGCATTTTCAAACCCACGAAGTGCATCAATAAGCAGAATTTTCCTCAGGGCGGTGCGCTGCTTTGCGCCAATCATACCCGGATGAGCGATCCGCTGTTTGTGGCCTATGCCCTGGGACTTAGGCACCAGATCCACGTGATGGCCAAGGAAGAGGTTATGCACTGGCCCATCATCGGCTGGATTTTAAAGCACGGCGGCATTTTCGGGGTGAAGCGGGGCCAAGCGGATATCGGCGCCATCAAAACCGCCATGAAGTACCTGAAAAATGGCGAGCTGCTGCTGATATTTCCGGAGGGAACCCGGCATCAGGACGGGGATTTCGGTGACGCCAAGACCGGGGCCGCCATGCTGGCCACGCGCACCGGTGTTCCCATAGTACCCATTTACATCCCCGCCGAAAAGCGTTGGTTCCGGTGGAACCAGGTGGTCATCGGAGAACCCTATCAGCCGGTTATCGCGGGGAAACGGGGTACGCCGGAGGAGTATCGGGCCATTGCCAATGAGGTTATGGCCCGCATCGAGGCGTTGCAGCCTCAGGCGGGACGATGAAGCTGGAGCTGGCCAAGTCCGCCGGATTTTGCTATGGGGTCCGCCGGGCGGTTCGGATGGCGGAGCAGGCGGCAGAGGAGGGCCGGTGCTGTGTGATGCTGGGCCCCATTATCCACAACAACAGCGTGATTGAGTATCTGGGCGCTCTGGGTGTGGGTCTTATCCAGCGTCCGGAGGAGGCTGAGCCAGGCACGGCGGTGATCATCCGCTCCCACGGAGAGGGAAGGGCCGCCTATGAGGCGCTGGCAGAGCGGGGATGCCCGCTGATTGATGCCACCTGCCCCAATGTGTCCCGGATCCATCAGATTGTATCCCAGGCGGAAGAGTCGGGGCGGCAGGTGGTGATTATTGGCAGTCCCACCCATCCGGAGGTGGCCGCCATTGCGGGCTGGTGTGCCCATCCGCTGGTATTTGAAGGGGTTCAGGCCCTCTCAGACTGGCTGGAGGAGGAGCCGGAGCACCGGAATCTGCCGGTCACCATGGTGTCCCAAACCACCTCCACTCAGACAATTTGGGATAAGTGCGTAGAAAAAGCAAAAAAAGAGTGTACAAACTTAAAAATTTTTGATACAATATGTAATGCTACGTGTAAACGGCAGTCTGAGGCCCAGGCGCTTGCCGCGCGATCCGATGCTGTGGTCGTCATCGGAGGACGGGAGAGCTCCAACACCAAACGGCTGGCGGAACTATGCGGGGCGCTCTGCCCCATGGTGGTTTGGATCGAACGGGCGGCGGAGCTGGAACCTTCCACCCTGTGTCGGAAGGCTTCTATTGGAATCACTGCGGGCGCGTCCACGCCTGAGTGGATTATAAAGGAGGTCTATGACAAAATGAGCGACGAAAACATTGAGATCGAGGAATCCTTTGCTGAAATGCTGGAGAAATCGATCAAGACTTTAAATACAGGGGAGAAGGTTACGGGCGTTGTCACTGGGATTACGCCTACTGAGATCTATGTTGATCTTGGTACCAAGCACGCCGGTTACATACCGGTGTCCGAGCTGACCGACGACCCTACGGTCAAGGTCGAGGATCTGGTAAAAGTCGGCGATGAGATCGAAACCTATGTCATGCGCGTGAACGACCAGGAGGGCGTGGTTACCCTCTCCAAGAAGCGCCTTGACACCGTGAAGAGCTGGGAAGACATCGAGCAGGCCAAGGAGGACCACACCACTGTGGAGGGTGTCGTCACCGAGGAGAACAAGGGCGGCGTCGTTGTCTCCATCAAGGGCGTCCGGGTCTTCGTGCCCGCCTCCCAGACCGGTCTGCCCCGGGATACGCCCATGAGCCAGCTGGTCAAGCAGAAGGTGCGCCTGCGCATCACCGAGGTCAACCGCGCCCGTAAGCGGGTGGTGGGCTCCATCCGCGCCGTTGAGGCAGAGGAGCGGGCCGCCAAGGCCGCCGAGGTGTGGGCCAACATCGAGGAGGGCAAGCGCTACACCGGTACCGTGAAGAGCCTGACCTCTTACGGTGCCTTTGTGGACATCGGCGGCGTGGACGGCATGGTCCACATTTCCGAGCTGTCCTGGTCCCGCATCAAGCATCCCTCCGAGGTCGTCTCTGTGGGCGACACTGTTGAGGTGTATGTGATCTCCTTCGACCGGGAGAAGAAGAAGATCTCCCTGGGCATGAAGGACCGCACCCAGAACCCCTGGGAGGTGTTTACCGGCAAGTATCAGCCCGGTGACGTAGCCAATGTCCGGGTGGTCAAGCTGATGACCTTCGGCGCTTTTGCCGAGATCGTGCCCGGCGTGGACGGCCTGATCCACATCTCCCAGATTGCCGACCATCGCATTGAGAAGCCCGGCGACGTGCTCAGCGAGGGCCAGATGGTGGATGTGAAGATCATTGACATCGACTATGATAAGCAGAAGGTCTCCCTCTCCATCCGCGCTCTGCTGGAGGGTTCGGGTGCTGACGACTCCGCCGAGTCCGACGGTGACAACGAGGAGTAATCTTATATGAGCCTGCCGCGCCGTTTCCCAAGGGGAAGCGGCGCGGCTTTTTTGAACTTTTACAGAGAGAAAACAGAAATTTGCTTGCAATGGCTCTGGAATGTGGCTATAATAAAAACATAAGCACGTACAATTATACGAATTGGAGTTGATTTGGCGCTCGGGAGGTGGGATCGTGTTTCAGGTAGGGGACAAAATTGTTCACCCGATGCATGGTGCTGGTGTGATTGACAGCATTGTGCAGAAAAAGGTCAACGGTGTGGTGCGGGAGTACTATATCCTCAAGCTTCCTGTGGGCGGCATGCTGGTCATGATCCCCACGGAGCACAGCGAGGAGATCGGCGTACGCCCGGTGGTGCGGCAGGAGGAGGCTGACCGGGTCATCGCGGCCATACCCGGCATTGAGGTGGACATGACCCCCAACTGGAACCGACGCTACCGGGAGAATATGCTCCGGCTGAAAAGCGGCGACCTGTTGGAGGTGGCCCGGGTTGTGAAGGGCCTGATGCTTCGGGAGGAGGAGCGCGGGCTGTCCACTGGGGAGCGGAAAATGCTCCACTCCGCAAAGCAGATCCTGATTTCTGAGATTGTCTTGTCGCAAAACGCCAGCTATGAGGATGTGGAGGCCCGCATCAATACGGCTTTGGCGTAATAGAATCGCAGTAGGGGCGGCCCGCCGCGGCCGCCCGTGTTTTTTGGAAAGGGGGAGCCGATGGCAGGTCTGTTTTCGCGTCTGTTTCATAAAAAAAAGCCCCAGGAGATCCGCTGCGCGGCCGTGGTACCTGCCGCGGGCAGCTCCACCCGGATGGCCGGGCGGGACAAGATCCTGCTTCCCCTGGGGGAGCAGCCGGTGTTGGCCCACACCCTGCGGGCTCTGGAGCTTTGCCCTTACATAACGGAAATTGTCATTGTGACCCGGAGAGAGCTGATCGTACCGATCGGCCAGCTATGCAGGGACTATGGCTTCCAAAAGATTACAAAGGTGGTTCCGGGCGGGGAGAGCCGGACTCATTCCGTGCTCAACGGGGTGCGCGAGGTGAGCAGTCAGGCGGAGCTGATCGCCATTCATGACGGCGCCCGTCCTCTGGTCAGCCAGGAGGTGCTGGAGCGGGCCATCACCCGCGCCGCCCAGTGTGGGGCGGCCGCTCCGGCAGTAGCGGTCAAGGATACCATCAAGCGGGCCCGGGACGGTGTGGTGGAGGCAACGCTGAACCGCTCCGAGCTTTTTGCAATCCAGACCCCCCAGGTGTTCCAGGGGGACCTGATCCGCACTGCCCTGACCAAGGCGGTGGAAGAGGGCGCGGAGCTGACCGACGACTGCTCTGCGGTGGAGCGGCTGGGGATTGGCGTAATCCTCACCCAGGGAGACTACCGCAATCTGAAAATCACCACGCCGGAGGACCTAGCTGTGGCGGAAGCGCTGCTGGAATGGGAGGACGAGTCATGAGAATCGGGCACGGTTATGATGTACACCAGCTCACCGAGGGCAGAAAACTGATTTTAGGCGGAGTAGAGATCCCCTTTGAGCGGGGGCTTCTGGGCCATTCCGACGCCGATGTGCTGACCCACGCCGTCATGGATGCGCTGCTGGGAGCGGCGGGACTGGGAGACATTGGAAAGGCCTTTCCCGACACCGACCCGTCCTATGCCGGCGCGGACAGCCTGGGTCTGCTGGACACCGTAATGGAGATGCTGGAGCAGGCGGGCTTCCGGGTGGGCAACGTGGACGCCACCATCTTGGCCCAGCGGCCCAAGCTGGCGCCCCATATTCCGCAGATGCGGGAGAATCTGGCCCGGCATATGGGTGTACCGGCGGACCGGGTGAATGTAAAGGCCACCACAGAGGAAAAGCTGGGCTTTACCGGCAGCGGGGCGGGCATGGCCGCCCATGCGGTCTGCCTGCTGGAAGAAGTGTAGTCGCAAGACGCTCCTTTCGCACATACACTGGTGCGAGAGGAGCGTTTTTTATCATGGTCTATTATCTTATCATATGCCGCTCCCTGACCTATGCCCAGCGGACAGCCGCCGCGCTGGAGCGGGCGGGGATCACGGCCCATATCCGCCGCTCGCCCCGAGCTATTGACCAGGAGGGATGCAGCCATAGCGTAAAGGTGTCGGAACGGAATCTGCGGCATGCGCTGCTGATTCTCAATCGGGCGGGACTGCCTCCCAAGCGGGTGTTTCTGATGAAGGGAGAGGGCAGTTACGAGGAGGTACTCCTTTGATCTATCTGGATAGTGCGGCTACTACCATGCAGAAGCCGGCCGCGGTTCCTAGGGCCGCGGCCTATGCCATGACCCATATGGCCTCCCCCGGACGGGGAGGGCACCAGCCCGCCATGCGGGCGGCGGATACTGCCTTTGCCTGCCGCCGCGCGGCGGCGGAGCTGTTTGGCGTGGCCGACCCTGAACGGATTGTTTTTACCCTGAATGCCACCCACGGTCTGAATATCGCCATTCACTCTCTGGTGAGGGCCGGAGACCGGGTGGTGATCTCCGGCTGGGAGCACAACGCCGTCACCCGGCCGCTGCACGGTCTGGGCGCTGAAGTAGTGGTGGCCGGCGGCCCGCTGTTTGACCGGGCGGCACAGCTGGCCGCTTTCGAGCAGGCCCTGGAGGATGGGGCGAAGGCGGCGGTCTGCACCCATGTCTCCAATGTCTTTGGCTTTGTTCTGCCAGTGGAGGAGATCGCCGGGCTTTGCAGAAGGCGGGGCGTTCCGTTTATTCTGGACGCCTCTCAGTCTGCCGGATGTCTTCCGGTGCGGCAGGAGCAGCTCAACGCGGCCTTTATCGCCATGCCCGGCCACAAGGGACTTTACGGCCCCCAGGGCACCGGAATTTTGATTTGCGGCGAGGGCCGGCCGGAGCCGCTGCTGGAAGGGGGAACGGGCAGCCTTTCCGCGCTTCAGACCATGCCGGACTTTTTGCCCGACCGGCTGGAGGCGGGCACCCACAATATGCCGGGTATTGCGGGTCTGCTGGAGGGACTGCGGTATGTGCGCGCCAGGGGGACGGAGGCCATTCTCCGCAGGGAGCGGAGCCTGATCCGGCAGGCGGCCCGCGGGCTGGCAGGCTTGCCTGACCTGCAGGTTTATGAGGCGGAATACCCTGTGGATCAGGCGGGGGTGCTGTCCCTCCGGGTCAAGGGGAGGGATTGCGAAGAGGTGGGTGAACTGCTGGGCCGGCGCGGAATTGCGGTTCGGGCAGGCCTGCACTGCGCCCCCACGGCCCATCAATCTGCCGGTACGCTGGAGACCGGCACTGTGCGCCTCAGCGTCTCCGACTTCAACACGCCGGCCGAGATTGAGCGTCTGATACACGTCCTGTCCCGGCTGGGCCGGGAATAACAGCAGCGGCTTTCGGCGGCTTTCCCTCGGAAAAAGGGAAAAAACCGCCGGAGGCCGCTGTATGGTTTGTTTACAGAAAATTGATTTTCCCCTGTCCTGTAATACTTGTAAAGCGCCTGGGAATACAGTATAATATCTTAGTTAAAGGGAAGTGGGACGCCTGGACCAGGCGTGCGGGAGATGAGGAAAATGGAAGGAATTTTATACCTGCTGCAGCAGCTCAAGGGGATGGTGACGCCGTTCAGCGTCTTTGACCTCATTGACATCCTCATCATGGCCTTTATCATCTATAAAGTTATCATGTTTATCCGGCGCACCAGCACAGGGGCGGTGGCCAAGGGTATTCTGCTGTTGCTGGTGGCTCTGCTGGTATCGGGGGCGCTGCAGCTCAATACGGTGAACTTCCTGATGGGGAGGATCGTGGAGTACGGCGCCCTGGCCCTGGTCATTCTTTTTCAACCGGAGATCCGCCGGTTTCTGGAGCAGATGGGCCGCACCAACCTGGGCGAGGTATTCACCCACGCCGAGGAGCGCAACGAACTGGACAGCGCAATCACCCAGACTGTGGATGCCTATACGTCCTTGTCCAAGTCCAAAACCGGTGCGCTTATGGTGTTTGAGCGGAAAAATATGTTGGAGGATGCCATTAAAACCGGAACGGCTCTGGACTGTTCAGTGAATGCCGAGCTGCTGAAAAATATTTTCTGGAACAAAGCGCCCCTCCACGATGGGGCGGTGATTGTCCGGGGCGGCCGCATTGTGGGGGCCGGCTGCATGCTCCCCATGTCGGGCAATGTAAACCTGTCCCGGGAGCTGGGCATGCGCCATCGGGCGGGCATTGGCGCCAGCGAACACACCGACGCGGTGGTGGCCATTGTCTCGGAGGAGACCGGCTCCATTTCCGTGGCGGTGGGCGGTATGCTCAAGCGGCACCTGGCGCCGGAGACGCTGGAGCGTTTGCTGCGCAATGAACTGCTTCCCGAGCAGGAGGATACGGAGGCTGCGCCCAAATTCAAGTTGGCCAACCTGTTCCGGGCAGGAAAGGGGGAGAAGCAGAATGGGGAAAAAGATCACTGACAGCAGATGGTTTTATATTGTTATCTCCCTTTTGCTTGCCTTCGTCCTGTGGATCTATGTGGGCAAAGAGGCCAATCCCATGAAAACCAGCACCTTGAGCGGCGTGCAGGTGACGTTCAGCGGGCTGGAAAAGCTGGAAGAGCGGGGGCTGACGATCTCAGAGGGAGCTGAACAGACCGTTTCCCTGCGCATCCGGGCCCGAAATGACGTGTGGACCCGTCTGAATCAGGGAGAGACTACCGTTACCGTTGACGTGTCGGGCATCACGGAACCGGGTGAGCAGAGCGTGAGCATTACCTCCCGCAATATCAGCTATCCCCGGTCTATTACGGCCTCCGACTCGATCGACCTGCAGTATACCAGCCCCAGTACCATTGTGTTCACCGTTTCCAAATGGACCAGTAAAGAGGTGGAGGTCCGCTGTGTCTTTGAGGGCAGTGTGGCTGAGGGCTACCAGCGGGGTGAGTTCTCCATGGCACCGGAAAAAGTTACGGTCAGCGGGCCGGAGGAGCTGGTGGACCAGATTGACTATGCCCGGGTTACGGTGACCCAAACGGATATGAACGCCACTTACAGCCAGGATACCGGCTATACGCTGATTGACTATAATGGCGAGCCGGTGTATGCCGAGGAGCTGGAAACGGAGCCGGAAACCATACTGGTTACTGTGCCGGTGGAGAAGCTCAAGGAGATCAAGCTGACGGTGGATATCATCCCCGGCGGCGGGGCCGCCGAGGACGACGTGGAGATTAAGATTGACCCGGATACCATTATGGTGTCGGGCAGCGATGCGGATCTGGAGAATCTGGACAGCATCAGCCTGGGCGAGATTGATCTGTCCGATGTGTTCGGCAGCCTGACCCAGACTATGCCCATCCAGCTGGATTCCGCGCTCACCAACGTCAGCGGAATTACAGAGGCAAAAGTGACCGTCACGGTCAAGGGGCTGACCACAAAGGTTCTGCAGGCCAGCAACATCAGCTTCATCAACAAGCCGGACGGCTATCAGGCAGACGCGGTGACAAAATCCTGCAGCGTGCAGATCCGGGGCACGGCAGAGGCGGTGGAGGCCGTGACCTCCTCCCAGCTGCGGATTGTGGCGGATCTGTCCGAGGTGGAGCTGTCTACTGGAAACCAGACCGTTCCTGTCAAGGTATACCTGGACGGGAGCAGCGATGTAGGCGTGGTGGGAGATTACAATATTGTGGTCTCCATCACAAGAGAATGATAAAAGGTGATACCATGATTCAAACAGCAAAAGTGACGCGGGTTCTGGAGAACGGTACTGCGGAGGTGTCCGTCAAGCGGCAGTCCGCCTGCGGCCACGACTGTTCCAAATGCGGAGGCGGATGCAGCGAACTGATGGTCAGCTCCACCGTGTCGGTAGTGGCCGCCAATCCGGTGCGGGCCATGCCGGGAGACATGGTGCGGGTGGAATCCTCCACCGGCGGCGTGCTGAAAGCGGCGGTGGTGGTCTATCTGGTGCCGTTCCTCCTGTTTTTCCTGGGCTATTTTCTGTGCGCGGCCGCCCAGTTGGGCGGTGGGATCAGCGCTGCCGTCGGCGGATGCGGATTTGCCGCAGGCGTGCTGCTGGCTATTCTGCTGGACCGCCAGGTGCGCCGGAATCAGTCCATTACCTTCTGCATTACCGCCATCAATCCCCAGGACTGATGTTTGGGTATGTCCGCCCCTATCGGGACGAACTGAAGGTGCGGGAGCAGCGGGATTATGAAGCCCTCTACTGCGGATTGTGTCAGGCACTGGGCAGGCGGCACGGCTTTTTGGCCCGTATGTTTCTCAACTATGACTTTACCTTTCTGGCCATGCTGCTGGATGGGGATAAGCCTGTGACCGGGCGGCACGCATGCCCAGCCCGGCTCTGGTGCAGAAAGAAGAACTGCGCCTCCGGCGGAGGCGTGGACGCCGCCGCAGACGCGGGTACGATTTTGACCTACTGGAAACTGCGGGATACGGTAGCTGACGGGTCATTCTGGAAGAAGAACGGGGCCCGGCTTTTATGCCGTCTGTTTTCGGGCAGTTACCGCCGGGCGGCGGCCCACCGGCCGGAGTTTGACCGGGCGGTGCGTGAGAATCTGGAGGCGCTCCAGCGACTGGAGCAGGAGGGCAGTTCCTCTCTGGACAGGACGGCGGACACCTTTGCCAAAATTCTGGCTGCCGCCGCTCCGGCGGAAGAAGACCAGGCCCGCCGCCGGGCGTTGGAGCAGCTGCTCTATCATGTGGGGCGGTGGATCTATCTGGTGGATGCCTGGGACGACCTGGAGGAGGATAAGCGCCGGGGCGGCTATAACCCCATTGCCGCCCGCTTTCCCGGCCGGGAGAAGGAGAACCGGGAGTACCTGCGCACAACCCTCCGCCACTCCCTGAATCTGGCCCGCTCCGCCGGAGCGCTGCTGGAGCTGGGATACTGGCAGGGGACGGTGGAAAATATTCTGCATTTGGGTCTTCCGGCAGTGGAAGAGCTGGTATTTTCCGGCCGTTGGAGGACCGTCAATCATAGAAACAGGAGACAGCGTACATGAGTGATCCGTATAGCGTATTGGGTGTCAAGCCGGACGCCAGCGACGATGAGATCAAGCGGGCCTATCGGGAGCTGGCACGTAAGTATCATCCGGACAATTACCAGAACAATCCTTTGGCCGACCTGGCAGAGGAAAAGATGAAGGAGATCAACGAAGCCTACGATACCATTAACCGGATGCGCAGCGGCAGCGGCAATTCCGGTGGGTATCAGGGGCAGAGCGCCTACCGCGGCAGCTATCAGCAGCAGTATTCCGGCTCCTCCTCCGGCAGTCTGTACAACCAGATCCGTCAGGCTATCAATATGGGAGACATCAGCCGGGCCGAGCAGCTGCTGCGCAACGCCCCTTCCCAAGACGCAGAGTGGCATTTTCTCTCCGGTTCCATTGCCTACCGGAAGGGCTGGCTGGACGAAGCCACCCAGCATTTCCAGATGGCCTGCAATATGGACCCGTCCAATGGGGAGTACCGTCAGGCGCTGATGATGATGCGCCAGGGAGGACAGGCCTACCGTCCCTATGGGTATGGAGGCGGTATGGACGCCTGCGATCTGTGTTCCGCCTGCCTGTGCCTCAACTGCATGTGCGGCGGCTGCGGGTACTGAGCCATGACACAGAGACGGGATCGGGGAAGTGCCAACCAGGTGACCCTGGTGGGCATGCTTACTGCGCTTTCTCTGGCGTTCCTCTATCTATCCACCCTGTCGCCCATGGCGCGGCTGGGCATTACCGCCATTGCCGGGGTATTTCCCGCTGGAGCGGTGGTATCGGCAGGCCTGGGCGCGGGCTTCTTCAGCTACGGCGCGACAGGCATTCTGGGGCTTTTGCTGTTGCCCAGCAAGAGCTGCGTCATCCTCTATTTGCTGTTCTTCGGCCTGTGGCCCATGCTGAAATCCCTTCTGGAGCGTTTGCCCAACCGAGTTTTGGAGTGGGTGTGCAAGCTACTGGTTTTTAACGGCATTCTGGCCGTTCTTTTGCTTGGCCTGCGGGAGTTGCTGCTGCCCTTTTTGCCTGCCGGGCTGGAAGGGAATTGGCTCATCTTTACTGCGGGTAACGTGGCCTTTGTCATTTATGATGTGGGCTTTTCCAAACTCATCGGCCTGTATGTGGCACGGGTGGACAGGGTCTTGCGAAAAAGGGCCTGATCTGGTATACTTTTCTGAAAGCTTTTGTGCCCTGTGGGGCTGATAGGACAGAAGGAATAAGGGGGAACCTGGTTTGATCAAGAGCATGACAGGTTACGGTAGGGGAGAGGCCGTGCTCCATGGCCGGCCCATTACCGTGGAGGTGCGCTCCGTCAACAACCGCTATTTGGACTGCACCGTCAAGCTGCCCCGGATTTATGTGTTTGCTGAGGACGCGATCAAGGCGGCGGTGCAGTCTCATATTTCCCGGGGCAAGGTGGACGTGTTCATCACCATTGGCCCCTCGGAGAGCGGCGATGTGTCCATCTCGGTAAACCGGCCGGTGGCCGACGGGTACTATGCCGCCCTGTGCGCCCTGCGGGATGCCTATGGCCTGAAGGATGACATTTCGGTGTCACTGATGTCCCGGTTCCAGGATGTGTTCTTGGTGGAGAAAACGCAGGAGGACCTGGAGGCGGTATCGGCAGATATCTGTTCCGTCCTGGAGCTGGCCCTGCGGGACTTTGACGCCATGCGCCTGCGGGAAGGGGAGAAATTGGGCCAGGATGTGCTGAGCCGGGCGGCTGCCATCGAGGGCCTGGTATCCAAGGTGGAGGTTCGCTCTCCCGGTATTGTGGCCGATTACCGGGCACGGCTGACGGCCAAAATGGCGGAGGTGCTGCAGAGCACCCAGCTGGATGAGAGTCGGATCCTCACGGAGGCGGCCATCTACGCCGACAAGGTGGCGGTGGATGAGGAGACGGTGCGCCTGCGCAGCCATCTGTCTCAGCTGCGCCATCTTTTGCAGCAGGAGGGCGCCATTGGCCGCAAGTTGGACTTCCTGATTCAGGAATTCAACCGGGAGGCCAACACCATCGGCTCCAAGTGCAACGACATTGAGACCGCCGGCTATGTGGTGGATATCAAGGCCGAGATCGAAAAGATCCGGGAACAGATCCAGAACATGGAATAGGGCGGTGTTTTTCGGTGAAACTCATCAATATCGGCTTTGGCAATATGGTTTCCGCAGGGCGGCTGATTGCCATAGTCAGTCCGGAGTCGGCCCCCATCAAGCGTATGGTGCAGGAGGCCCGGGACCGCGGGGTACTGATTGACGCCACTTATGGCCGGCGTACCCGAGCGGTGCTGATTATGGACAGCGACCACATCGTGCTCTCCGCGCTGCAGCCGGAGACCGTGGCGGGACGCTTGGGCGGCAAGGAGTCCGAACCGGCCGCAGAGGAAAGCGAGGAGGCGTGAGCGTGAAGAAAAAGACCCGCGGACAGCTGATTGTGTTGTCTGGCCCCTCCGGTGTGGGAAAGAGCACCGTCATTTCAGAGCTTTTGAGCGAGCGGCAGGACATCTATTTTTCCGTGTCCTTTACCACCCGGCAGCCCCGGGTGGGCGAGGCGGACGGGGTCAACTATCACTTTGTGGATCGGGCGACCTTTGAGCGGATGATTGCCAACGAAGAGCTGTTGGAATACGCAGAATATGTCCATAATTATTACGGTACTTCTTTGAAGGTAATCCGGGAAAAGCTGGATGCCGGAATTGATGTGCTGCTGGATATCGAGGTGCAGGGGGCGGCCAAGGTCCGGGCCAAGTGCCCCGACGCGGTATTCATTTTTATCGTCCCGCCCTCTTTTGAGGAACTCTCCCGCCGTCTCCACCGCCGTGCCACCGACCAGGAGGAGGTTATCCAGGGGCGGCTGCGCAAGGCCAAGGAGGAGTACCAGGAGATCCCCAACTACGACTATCTGGTGGTGAACGACAAGGTGTCCGACGCGGCGGCGGAAATTATCGCGATATTGACCGCCGAAGATTGCCGCACCAGAAACCGTATGAATTTTGTAGAAGGAGTCTGATCAAATATGATGCTCGAACCCCCTATGAATCAACTGCTCAAGCAGGTGCCCAGCCGCTATATGCTGGTAAATGTGGTGGCGCAGCGGGCCCGACAGGTGGCCAGCGAGGCGGAGGACGCCGGACTGTCTCTGGATGATAAGCCGGTGACCATTGCCATCCGCGAGGTGGCTGAAGGGAAGCTGGACCTGCAGAACGAAGAGGAAGAAGTATAACAAACGTGGGAGAGGGAGGCAAGCGGCAGGAGAGACCAACTGCCGCTTGCCTCCCCCTGTCCATGGATCAATGTAACGCAGTCGGGAGGAATGTGGATGGCAGGGATACTGGTGGCAAAGATTGCGCTGAACGCCGCTACCTATGCCATCGACAAGCCATATGACTATACGGTGCCGGATGAGATTTCGGATACCCTGCGCCCCGGAATGCGGGTGATTGTGCCCTTTGGCGCGGGAAATCGCCATACCGAAGGAATTGTGCTGGCTTTGGAGGCAGACCGCCTACCAGAGCCCAAGCGCAAGCGGGTCCTGACGGTATTGGACGAGGAGCCGGTGCTGGACGACAAGGCGCTTCGGCTGGCGCTGTGGATGCGGGAGCGGTGGTTCTGTACGGTCTATGACGCGGCCAGAGCCATGCTGCCAGCCGGTCTGTACTTCTCCCTTCAGGACCGATGGGTTCTGAAGGAGGGGGTAGACCAGGAGACTGCGCTGGCCGCCGCAGGCAGATCGGAGCAGGGACAACATCTGTTGGAGCTGCTGTTTGCCTGGGGTGGTCAGGCGGATGTACGGCAGCTCAAGGAGGCCTTTGGCACCAAGGACCCCAATCCTGCCCTCAAACTGCTGCGGGACAAGGGAATCCTGACCTTGGAGACCAGCGCCTCGCGAGGTGTAGGGGATAAGGTAGAGCAGGTGGCCATGCTGGCCGTTCCGCCGGAGGAGGCTATGGCCCAATTTGCGGGCAAGCGTCGTTCCGCCCCGCTGCAGTACGCGGTGGTGGAGCTGTTGTGCGGCCTGGGCAGTGCCTCGGCAAAGGAGCTGTGTTACTTTACCGGAGCCTCCAACGCTACCCTGCGGAGTTTGGTCAAGCGGGGCGTTCTCGTCCTGGAGCAGCGGGAGGTCTTTCGCCGGGTGGCTCTGCCGGAGGGTGTGGAACCAGCGGGCGAGCCCCAGCTGAACGAGGAGCAGCAGCGGGCCTATGAGGGCCTGGACCAACTGGTCCGCTCCGGCCAGCCGTCTGCGGCACTGCTCTACGGCGTCACCGGCAGCGGAAAGACCCAGGTGTACCTGAAGCTGATCCGCCGGGTGCTGGAACGGGGTGGGTCCGCACTGGTGCTGGTGCCGGAAATCGCCCTGACGCCTCAGCTTCTGCGACTGTTCTCGGCCCATTTTGGCGATCAGATCGGGGTACTTCACTCCTCGCTGCGGGCGGGTGAGCGGTACGACGAATGGAAGCGGATCCGCGGGGGGGAAGCCCGGGTGGTCATCGGCACCCGCTCGGCGGTATTCGCTCCGCTGAAACAGCTCCAGCTGATTATTCTGGACGAGGAGCAGGAGCCCACCTATCAGTCGGAAAACGTGCCCAAATATCATGCCAGAGAGGTGGCAAAATACCGCTGTGTGCAGGAAAAGGGCCTGCTGCTGCTGGGCTCGGCCACCCCGTCGGTGGAGAGCATGTATCGGGCGAAGCACGGCCTCTATCATCTGTTTACTCTGCGGCGGCGGTATAACGAACGCCCTCTCCCGCCGGTGGAGATTGTGGATATGAAGCAGGAGCTGCGTTCCGGCAACGGCACCGATCTCAGCGGGGCGCTGAAAAAACGCCTGGCGGAGATGATGGAGCGGGGGGAGCAGAGCATCCTGTTTCTCAACCGCCGGGGCGCAAGCCGCATGGTGTCCTGTGGGGAATGTGGGGAGGTGCCCACCTGTCCCCGCTGCTCTGTGTATTTGACCTATCACTCGGCCAACGGACGGCTGATGTGTCACTATTGCGGCCATTCTGAGCCGTTGCCTGGCGCCTGCCCTTCCTGCGGCGGCACACTGAACTTTATCGGCACCGGCACCCAAAAGGTAGAGGAGGAGCTGAAGCAGGCCTTTCCCCAGCGGGAGGTGCTGCGGATGGATACTGACACAGTCTCCGCCACGCAGACCCACGAAAAATTGCTGGCCCGGTTTGAGCGGGAAAAGATTCCCATTTTGATTGGGACCCAAATGGTAGCCAAGGGGCTTGACTTTGAAAACGTCACTTTGGTGGGAGTGATCTCCGCCGACCTCTCGCTGTACGCCGAGGACTACCGGGCGGGAGAGCGTACCTTTTCCCTGCTTACCCAGGTGGTTGGCCGGGCGGGGAGAGGCGCCAAGGGAGGAACGGCTCTGATCCAGACCTTCACCCCGGAACATGATGTGATCCGCTGCGCCGCGCGGCAGGACTACGACGCTTTTTACACCCAGGAAATTGAACTGCGGCGGCTGCGGGGGTGTCCGCCCTTCCAGGATCTGTTTGTGCTTACCGCCTCAGCCCGGTCGGAAGCAGGAGCCCTGCGGGCCTGTATGCGGATGCGGCAGGCGCTGGAGACCTGGCTCCGCCAGCCTCCGCTGGAGCAGCTGACGCTGCGCATTCTGGGCCCCGCTCCGGCAAGCGTGGTGAAGGTCAACGACCGCTACCGCTACCGGCTGACCCTGGCCTGCGGCAATACCAAACAGATACGGGCCCTGGTGGCGGAGCTGCTCCGCTGTGCCCAGGCTGACAAGGAAAATCGGGGAGTTTCCGTTTTCGCGGACGTCAATCCCCTGGACTAGGAGGAATTATTATGGCATTACGGACAATTCTGACGGATAGTGATCCCACGCTTCACAAGGTCTGCCGTCCTGTGACCAATTTTGACAGCCGGCTCCACGACCTGCTGGATGATCTGAAGGAGACCCTGGCCCAGGCCAACGGCGCCGGCCTGGCGGCCCCCCAGGTGGGGATCCTCCGCCGGGTGGTTATTGTGGTGGACGACCAGGAGCAGATGCTGGAGCTGGTCAACCCGGAGATCATTGCCCAGGAGGGGGAGCAGGAAGGCCTGGAGGGCTGTCTCTCTGTCCCCGGCCGCTGGGGCGTGGTCAAGCGGCCCCAGAAGGTACGGGTACGGGCCCAGGACCGCAACGGACAGTTCTTTGAGGCGGAAGGGGAGGATATTGTGGCTCGCTGCTTCTGCCATGAGGTGGAGCATCTGGACGGGCACCTCTTTACCGAGCACACCGACCATCTCTACACCAATGAGGAGCTGGACGAACTGCTCCAGGCTCAGGAGGAGGACGGGGAATGAGAATCCTGTTCATGGGTACGCCTGACTTTGCCGTGCCCTCTCTGGAGGCGCTGATCCAGGCGGGCCATACGCTGTGCGGTGTGTTCACCCAGCCGGATAAGCCCAAAAACCGGGGCATGAAGCTGCTGCCGCCTCCGGTCAAGGTTTGCGCCCAGAGCCATGACATTCCGGTGTACCAGCCCGTCAAGCTGCGGGACGGCTCCGCGCTGTCCCTGATCCAGGAGCTGGAGCCGGAGCTCATTGTGGTGGCGGCATACGGCCGCATTCTGCCGGACGAGATCCTGGCAGCTCCCCCAAAGGGCTGCATCAATGTACACTCCTCGCTGCTCCCCGCCTACCGGGGGGCGGCTCCCATCAACTGGGCCATCCTCAACGGAGACCGGGAGACCGGTGTGACCATCATGCACATGGCCCACGATCTGGATGCCGGAGACATCATTGCCCAGACCTCCACACCTATCGACCCTGACGAAACCGCGCCGGAGCTCTATGAGCGCCTGGCCCGGATGGGGGCGGAGCTGGTGGTTCAGGTGGTGGCCGAGATGGCCTCCGGGACCGCCTCCCGCACCCCTCAGGACCACGGCAAGGCCACGCTGGCGCCTATGCTGTCCAAGGAGCTGTCTCCCATGGACTGGAACCGCACCGCCCTCCAGCTCCACAACCAGGTGCGGGGCCTTCTGCCCTGGCCGGCTGCGGTGACTACCCTGAACGGCAGCCGGTGCAAGGTGTTTGCCACCACCGTTCTGGAGGAGCACACCCAGGCGGAGCCTGGAACCATCCTTCGGGCAGATAAGGCCGGCATTGATCTGGCCTGTGGGGAAGGTACCATTCTGCGGATTGACCAGCTCCAGCCGGACGGCGGTAAGCGGATGAAGGCCGCCGACTATCTGCGGGGGCATCCGATTGTGCTGTAACGTATGACAATAAAACTGCTCTGGACGGTGCTGGTCTCGGGTGCGGTAATCGCACTGGGCCTTTCTCTGGTGCTGCGCTGGCTGGGGGCCGCCGGTCTGCCTGTACCCTTGGCCTCCCGGACGCCGGACTCGGTCCAGTACGCTGTAAGCAGAGCGGAAGGGCTGCGGGTTTTTCTGTCGGCGCTGCTGTTCCGGCTGGTGATTTTTGTACTGGTGGGACTTTTTACCTGCCTGGTACTGCATCCAGGCTCCGGGCCGGACGCAGCCCTGTGGACCTGGCAACGCTGGGACGCCCTGCACTATGTGAATTTGGCGGAGCTGGGCTACACAGGCTATGTGGAGGACGGAAAGCATCTGTTTCTGGTGTTCTTTCCGCTGTACCCATGGCTGATGCGGTTGGTTTCCGCCATAACCGGCAATACTATGGCGGCGGGGTTGCTGATCTCCTTTTTCACCTATGCCGGAGGCTGTGTCTATCTCTACCGGCTGGCGGCATGGGAACTGGGTGAGCGAGCTGCCCGCCGGGCGGTGCTGTTCCTGTCCATCTTTCCCTACGCCTTTTTCTTTGGCGGGATCATGACCGAGGGCCTTTTCCTGTTCACCACTGCCGCCGGGCTGTGGTATATCCGCAGGCATCGCTGGTGGTTGGCGGGCGTGTTCGGCATATTGGCAGCCATGACCCGGATGCACGGGATCCTGCTGATCGGAGCGGCGGCTGCGGAGCTGGTGGAGGACCAAGGCCATTTTGACTGGCGGGAGATTGGCCGCCGTCTGCCCGTGCTGCTCCTGCCTGTATTGGGCACGCTGGTTTACCTGGCGCTGAACTGGAAGGTGGGGGGAGATCCATTTGCCTTCACCGTCATGCAGGAGCATTGGAGCCAGGGATTCTGCTGGATCTCCGATACCCTGTGGTATGTGCTGAACAACGCCCTGTCCTATCCCACGCAGGCGGTGCGCTATCAGCTCTGGATCCCCACGATTGTTCTGTTTCCCATCTTTTTTGCCCTGATACTTTATGCAAGGAAAAAATTCCGCAGCATGTACGTTCTGTACGGCTTTGTCTATCTGGTGCTGAACTACTCGCTGTCCTGGCTGCTCAGTGCCGGGCGGTATCTGTCCTGCGGATTGCCCTTTTTCCTCTTTGCCGCGGCGCTGACGGAAAACCGGCGCTGGCTTACCATTTTGATTTCTGTGGGGATGTCCATTGGCTTTTTGCTCCTGCTGTACGGATATCTTACCGGCGGACAAATTATGTAAACGGAGGCTTTTATGCCATTCTTCTACTACTACGACCCCTATTACTGGATGATTCTGGTTCCGGCCATGCTGATCGCGCTGCTGGCCCAGCTCAACGTATCCGCCACCTTTAACCGCTACTCCCGGCTCAGCAGCGCCCGGGGCTTTACCGGCGCCCAGGCCGCCGAGGCAGTGCTCCGGGCCCACGGAGTATATGATGTGCGTATCGAGCATGTGGCGGGCCGGCTCAGCGACCACTACGACCCCCGCACCAACGTGATCCGACTGTCAGACGGGGTCTACCATTCCACCAGTATTGCCTCGGTGGGCGTGGCCGCCCATGAGGCGGGCCATGCAGTTCAGTATGCCCAGGGCTACGGACCCATCAAGCTGCGCACCGCCATTATCCCGGTGTGCAACATCGGGTCCCAGTTTTCCATCATCCTGATTATTCTGGGCCTGTTCCTCTATTCCCAGACGCTGTTTGGCCTGGGCGTGATCCTGTTTTCTCTGGCGGTGGTTGGACAGCTGGTTACCCTGCCGGTGGAGTTCAACGCATCCCGCCGGGCCATTGTCAGCCTGCGGGAAACCCATTTGCTGCAAGAGGAGGAGCTGCGGGGCGCCAAGAAGGTGCTGAGCGCCGCTGCGATGACCTATGTGGCCGCACTGCTGGTCTCCCTGGCTCAGCTGCTCCGGTTCCTGCTGGCCTTTAACAGCCGGCGGAGGGACTGACATGGCGGAGCGGAGTACGGCCCGGGACGTGGCCCTGCGGGCGTTGGTAGCCTGTGAACGGCAGGGAGCCTGGTCAGATGGATTTTTGAAAAAGGAGATTGGGAACGCCGGCCTGGATGGGAGAGACGCGGCGCTGGCTACCCGACTGTGTTTTGGCGTGCAGCAGAACCGGATGCTGCTGGACTTCTGGCTGAGCAATCTGTCCAAAATACCGTTGGCCAAAATGGAACCGGCGGTGCGAAGCATATTGCGGCTGGGCGCCTATCAGATTTTGTTTCTGGACCGGGTGCCAGACCATGCAGCCGTCAATCAGGCGGTGGAGCAGGCACGGAAAAACAGCCGGAACCCCCGCTCCGCCGGACTGGTAAACGGCATTCTGCGCAGCCTGATCCGGCAAAAGAGCGAGCTGCCACAGCCGCCCGATTTGTCGACCCGATACAGCCATCCCCAGTGGCTGGTGGAGGCGTTTTCCCGCCGTCTGCCGCCGGAGGAGGTGGAGGATCTTTTAAGGGCGGACAACAGCGAACCGCCCACTTGCATTCAGATCAATACATGTAAAGTAGAAGTCCCTGTCGCAGTAGAAGCGCTTCGGCAGGAAGGAATGACGGTATCTCCCCACCCCTGGCTGCCCGATTGCCTGCTGCTGCAGGGAACAGGTAATCTGGAACAGTCCGCCGCTTTTCAGCGCGGATGGTTTTATGTTCAGGATGCTGCCGCCAAATTAGCGGTACTGGCCGCGGACCCCAGGCCGGGCATGGAGGTGCTGGACGCCTGTGCCGCGCCGGGCGGCAAATCCTTTGCCGCAGCCATTGCCATGGGCAATCAGGGGCGGGTAATCTCCTGCGACATTCATCCACATAAGCAGATTCTCCTCCAGCGGGGAGCTGAGAGACTGGGCCTTCCGATTATTCAACCGGAAGTGCTGGACGGAAAAGATTGTAAAGAAGATTTCCTTAACAGGTTTGACCTGGTGATTGCGGACGTACCATGCTCAGGCCTTGGAATTATCCGAAAAAAACCGGACATCCGATACAAGGATCCGGAGCCCCTGGCGGGGCTGCCCAAGGTTCAGAGCGCGATTCTGGAAAATGTATCCCGCTACGTCAGACCGGGCGGGGTATTGCTCTATGCCACCTGTACCTTATTGGAACGGGAAAACGAGGAGATTGTGGCAGCGTTTTTGGAAAAGCGAAAAGACTTTACATCGGAGAAATTCCAACTGCCCGGGCCATTTGGGCTGTGTGCGGATGGCATGCTGACCTGCTGGCCTCACCGGCATGGGACGGACGGATTCTTTTTTGCCAAGTTGAGGAGGCGTGTATGACTGACATCAAATCCATGGATTTGGCGGAGATGACCGTCTTTTTCCAGCAACTGGGGGAGCCTGCCTTCCGGGCAAAACAGGTGTTCCAGTGGCTCCACCGGGGGGCGCGATCCTTTGGCGAGATGACCAACCTCTCCAAAGCTCTGCGGGAAAAGCTGACCCAGACCTGCAGCCTCTGTCCACCTCAGGTGGAGCGAAAGCAGGTCTCAGCGCTGGATGGAACCATCAAATACCTCTGGCGGCTGGGAGATGGAAACTGCATTGAGACGGTTTTGATGCGGTATCATCATGGGAATACTGTATGCATATCCTCCCAGGTGGGCTGCCGGATGGGCTGCGCCTTCTGTGCCTCTACCCTGGGGGGCAAAGTGCGGGATTTGACCCCGGCGGAAATGCTGGATCAGGTTCTGTTTTCCCAGCTGGATTCCGGTCTGCCCATCAGCAACATCGTGTTGATGGGCATTGGCGAGCCTCTGGACAACTTTGATACCGTGCTGCGTTTTCTGCGCTTGGTGAACAGCCCGGACGGACTGAATATCGGTATGCGTCATATCTCTCTGTCCACCTGCGGGCTCACTGAAAAAATTGACAAACTGGCGGAATATCAGTTACAATTAACATTATCCGTTTCACTCCATGCCCCCGATGACGAGACCCGCAGTAAAATCATGCCGGTAAACCGCTCGGTTGGGGTGGAGAACCTGTTTGCCTGCTGCCGCCGGTATTTTGAAAAGACCGGCAGACGGATTTCCTACGAGTATGCCATGATCGACGGTGTCAATGACGCCGATTGGCAGGCTGATCTGCTGGCCAGCCATCTGAAGGGAACGCCGGGGCATGTAAACCTGATTCCGCTTAACGATGTGGCGGAAAGCCCGCTGAAGCCCAGCCGCCGGGTTGCGGCGTTCCAGCAGCGGCTGGAGCGGCAGGGGATTACCGCCACCGTGCGCAGAAAACTGGGTGGCGACATCGACGCATCCTGCGGGCAGCTTCGCCGTAAGCGGATGCGGGAGGGGCAAGCGAACATGTAAGGAAGCGGCCCCCACCCGGCCGTGCAGGGTGGGGAGAAGCCGTTAATATGAGTACGGGAAAGAGGCAGATTCACTATGATACATGCATGGGGCGTCACTGATAAAGGTGCAATCCGGACACAGAATCAGGACGGCTATTACTTAGACATTCCCTCGGAGCATCTGGCTGTCGGCGTCGTCTGTGACGGCATGGGGGGCGCCAAGGCAGGAAACATTGCCAGCCTGATCGCGGTAGAGACGTTTGTGGACACCTTGCAGGGCATGCAGGGGGGAGAAGAGGAGGTTGGCCCGCCTGCGGTGCTGCGCCAGGCGGCTGCTGCGGCAAATACTGCCGTATTCCGGCGGGCCTGCGCCGACCCGGACTGCCGGGGTATGGGCACCACCATGGTGGCGGTGCTCATTGTGGAACAGGTGGCCTATTTGCTGAATATCGGAGACAGCCGTGCCTACCACATTGACGAGGCCGGGATCACCCGTCTGACCCGGGACCACTCGGTGGTGGAGGATATGGTGGCCCGTGGGGACATTACGCCGGAGGAGGCCCGCACCCACCCCAGAAAGAACCTGATTACCAGGGCCCTGGGAGCGGAGGAGCAGATCCGTGCGGACCTGTATGAAAAGCCGCTGAAGCCGGGGGATTTTCTCCTGCTCTGTTCAGACGGCCTGAGCAATATTGTCACGGACCAGGAAATTCTCTATGAGGTGCTCCATGGCGGCGAGATATCGGAATGCTGCCAGAGGCTGCTGGAGATTACCATGTCCAGAGGGGCGCCGGACAATGTGACGGCCGTCCTTTTCCAGATCGTTTAAAAGGGGGTAATGAACTATGGATCAGTACATAGGGAAATTACTCGACAATCGATATGAGATTCTGGAGCGCATCGGCACCGGCGGTATGGCGGTGGTGTTCAAGGGCAGAGACCATCGGCTCAACCGTCTGGTGGCCATCAAGATCCTCAAGGAAGAGCTGGCCCAGGACGCGGAGTTCCGCCGCCGGTTCCACGATGAGTCCCAGGCCGTAGCTATGCTTTCCCATCCCAACATCATGGCGGTCTATGACGTCTCCCATACGCCGGAGCTGGATTATATTGTCATGGAGCTGCTGGACGGCATCACCCTCAAGCAGTATATGCAGAAAAAGGGTGGCAAGCTGGCCTGGCGGGAGGCGCTCCATTTCATTACCCAGATCATGAAGGCACTGTCCCACGCCCACAGCCGGGGAATCATTCACCGGGATATCAAGCCTCACAACGTGATGGTGCTGCGGGACGGCAGCCTGAAGGTAGCCGATTTTGGTATTGCCAGGCTCACCTCGTCGGCCCAGGCTACTTTGACGCAGGAGGCGCTGGGTTCGGTTCACTATATCTCTCCGGAACAGGCCAGGGGCAGCCATATTGACGCCCGAAGCGACATCTATTCCGCCGGTGTGGTGCTCTATGAGATGATCACCGGACGGCTCCCCTATGAGGGGGACTCCCCGGTGGCGGTGGCCATTCAGCACATCAACTCCATCCCCCTATCTCCCAGAGAGATCGACACGGAGATTCCGGAGGCGCTCGAGGCCATCACAATGAAGGCCATGGCCTCTGATGTGAACCAGCGGTATATTTCCGCCGACGCTATGCTGGCGGATCTGGAGGAGTTCCGGAAAAACCCTTCCATTAACTTTGACTACACCTCCGCCGATCTGCTTGTGACGGACGGCGACGAGCCCACGCAGGTACTGGGAGCCAACACGCCCCACAGCGTACGGCCCCAACCTGCCCATACCTCCAGATATATCCCAGAAAAAAATTCCGACTCCCAGCCCCGCCGGAGGCAGAGCCGCCAGGAGCGGGAAGAGGAGTATGACGACTACCCGGATCAGGGCGGCAGCAGACTGCCCATCATTTTGGCAATCGTGGCGGTGGCGGTTTTCCTGGTCGGTATCGGTGTGTTTCTTTTTGTGTCCTTTTTCAGTGGTTTGGGCGTTACCGGAAACACGGTGTACAGCGTGCCGGACCTCTACAACAAGACCATTGAGGAAGCCCAGGCCATGGATGAGGTGGTAGAGGCTCAGTTCCAGATTGTGCAGGGCAATACAGTGGCCAGCGAACTGCCTGCCGGAGCTATTGTCAATCAGATACCGGAGAAGGGGCGCAACGCCTCTGAGGGTACTACCATTACGGTAACCGTCAGCGACGGTAGCCTGAGCAGCGACAATGAGACCATGCCGGATCTGGAAAACCTGGATTACCGCCTGGCGGTAAGCCGCCTGGAGAAGCTGGGCTTTTCCGAGACGGCCGGGAACCTGACCATCCAGCAGCAGAACTCCGACGAAGTGAATGAAAACTATGTGATCTCCCAGAACCCCGCCAAGGATACGCCCCTGAGTGAAGTGGAGCATGTGGAGTTGGTGGTCAGCCTGGGCAAGGAGAAAAAGACGGTAACGGTGATCTCCTTCCTGGATATGACCATAGAGGAGGCCAGGGAGAAGGCCGAGCAGGACCTGAAGCTGGTGGTATCCGAGGTCACAGAGGAGTATAACAGTGAAGTAGAGGCCGGCCTGGTTACCTGGCAGAGCATTGAAAACGGCACTTCCGTGGAGGAGGGCACCTCCATTCGGTTCCGGGTGAGCAAGGGTCCCGACCCCAGCGCCACGCCCACACCTACCCCCACACCGGAAGTCACATCGACACCCAGTCCTACGCCCAGTCCCACGCCCAGCGGCGGCGGGACGACCACCGAAGGCAGCGCCAGCATCCAGGTTGACCTGCCGCGGGACAGAGAGTATGTGGAAGTGGTTGTGATGGTGAATGGTCAGGAACAGTACAGAGATGTCTTGCCGACGATCCAGCAGCTGATGGTCATTTCGCTGAAGGGCCCAAGCGGGACACAGACTGTCACAGTCTATCTGGATGGACAGGAAGCCTGGACCAGGGCCGTACCCTTTGCCTGATATGGAAGGTGTGATTCTGAAAGCCCTCAGCGGCTTCTATTATGTGGATGGGGGAGACGGGCGCCTCATTGCTTGCCGGGGCAGGGGGAAATTCCGCCACCAGAAACTGACCCCTTTGGTGGGGGACCGGGTGACGTTCACCCTTCTGGAAGGCGAGAGCGGCATTTTGGACTCCATCCTGCCCCGGAAAAATCAATTTCACCGCCCCGCGGTGGCCAACATCGACCAGCTGGTGGTGGTGGCCTCCGGGGCGGTTCCGGTAACGGACCCCTTCCTGATCGACCGAGTGGTTTCCATCGCCGAGGGTCGGGGCTGTGAGAGTGTCATCGTCCTGAACAAGTGTGATCTGGACACCGCGGAGGAACTGTACCAGACCTATACGCAGGCTGGCTTTCCCACCCTTCGGGTCAGCGCGGAAACAGGGGAGGGTATCCCTGAGCTCCGGGAAATCATAGCTGGAAAGGTGTCTGCCTTTACAGGGAATTCCGGGGTGGGAAAGTCCAGTATCCTGAATGCCCTGCAGCCGGACTTTCGCCTACAGGTGGGAGAGGTTTCAGACAAGCTGGGCCGCGGCCGGCACACCACCCGCCATGTGGAGCTGTTTCGGCTGGATCAAGGGGCGATTGTGGCAGATACGCCGGGGTTCTCCTCCTTTGATACGGAGGAGACAGAGCTGCGACGGCCGGAAATGCTGGAGCGCACCTTTCGGGAATTTGCCCCCTATCTGGGGCAGTGCCGGTTTACTGGGTGTGCTCATGTAAAGGAAAAAGGCTGTGCGGTTCTTGCGGCAGTAAAGGCAGGGGAGATTTCCAAAAGCCGGCACGCAAGCTATGTGCGGTTGTATGAACAGGCAAAGGAAGTGCCGGAATGGCAGCGGAAAGAAAGCGCGGACTGATTATCGGAGCGGCTCCCTGGCAGGATGGGCAGTTTTTGGCGCCCTATTTGGACGGAAAAGACTGGATGGTTTTTTGTGCTGACGGTGGCTATGCCAATGCCAAAGTGGCGGGTTTAGAGCCGGATTTTCTCATCGGCGATTGGGATTCCGGGGAAAAGCCGGCGCTGGATGTTCCGTGCGTGACTCTGCCGGCAGAAAAGGACATGACGGACCTGCAGGCTGCTATGGATGAGGCACTGTCCAGAGGGGTGACGGAGCTGCTCCTCTGCGGCTGCACCGGCGGCCGGCTGGACCATACCGTCTCCAACCTGCTGCTGCTGGAATGGCTGGCGGAGCGGGGCGGACAGGGTGTGGTAGTGGATGAGGATAACGAGGTCCGGCTGCTTACCCCCGGCACCTGCCGCCTGGAGGACCGACCCCACTACCACTATCTCTCTCTGGTGCCGCTGGACCACAGGATATCCGGCGTCACCCTGAAAGGGACAAAGTATCCCCTGGAACGGGCGGAGCTGAGCCGGGGAGATACGCTCTCCATCAGCAATGAGCCCCGGAACCCGGTGCTGGAAATCACCATTGGCAGCGGCCGGGCGCTGCTGATCCGCAGCCAAAAGGAATAAGCGCTGAACACAAGAGCCGCCCCCTGCGTATACTGGGTCAGAACCAGTAAGGGGGGCGGCTTTTATGACATCACAGGGCAAAAAGCGACTCTATGGGGCGGCGGCCTGTGCGGCAGGGGCCGCCCTGCTGTTCCATCCAGTCTGGCTCGCCGCGTTTGGCGCGGGGGCTTGGGTGGGACTGCATGGTAAGGACTGGCTCAAACGAATTTGGAGCGACAGGGAGGCAATGCTATGAAGATCGTTGTGGTGAAATCTCCAAAAGCCCTGCGGGGGATCCTGAAGACCATCTTTGGCATGCGGGGCTGAGGCATACCGGCCGCTCCTTGGACATATATTCTGGTAGCAAGACTGCATCAGAACGGGGCTCACCCCATACAAGGAGTGGAACACTATGGAGCTGGAATTGGAACGGACCGAGTGGAACGGCTTTGATACCATTTTGGATACCACGGTCTGCCGGGAGGAGACGCTGGAGGCCATCGTGCCGGACGCCTGCCCGGATATTCTGCGTATCTGCGACGTGGAAGGGACGGTGTGCCTGGCCGGAAAGGAAGCCCAGGAAGGGCGGGTGGAGCTGTCCGGTACCGTACATGCGGTGCTGCTCTATTTGCCGGACGGCGCGGAAGGCATGCGGCGGATGGAGGTGTCCCTGCCCTTTACCTGTACGGCGGATGCGGCCGCCATCACGCCCTCCTGCCAGGTGATGGCGGTCCCCAGGGTCCAGGAGGCCGACGCCAGGCTGCTGAATCCCCGCAAGGTACTGGTGCGGGTGGGTCTGGCCGCCGAGGTCCAGGTGTTTGCGCCGGCCATCCAGCAGATTTGCGGAGGCGTGACTGAGTGGGAAAAGGACGGGGTGGAGCAGCTCTCGGAACAGTATGACACCTATGTCACCGTGTGCGTACAGGAAAAGACCTTTACATTTGCTGACGATCTGACCCTTTCCAGCGGAAAGCCGGAGGCGGATGAGCTACTGAAAAGCCGGGCCTATATCCGCTGCGGCGAGGCAAAGGTAATCGGCAACAAACTGATTTTTAAAGGGGAAACCCAGCTTCAGCTGCTTTGCCGGGCTGGTGACGGCACGCTGTTTACCGCGGAGTTTGAACTCCCATTCTCTCAGATCATGGAGGTCAGCGGGGCGGGGGAGGATGCCGGCTGTGAGGTGCAGGTGATCCTGACCGATCTGGACTGTACCATGGACGAGGGAGATGGCCGGATGTTCAGTGTCTCTCTTGGGCTGCTGGCACAGGCGGCTGTGCGGGAAGAACGCACGCTGCGGATGCTGACGGACGCCTACTCCACACTGTACCCCCTGACGGCCGAGCGCAAGACGTATACCTTGCATCAGCTGATGGACCACGGGGAAAAGGAGGTTACGGTCCGGGAGCTGATGGAGACCGGCGGGCTGCTGACAGACGTCTCGGACGCATACGCCTGTGTGGGTCCGGTGACCCAGAGCCGGGAAGGAAACCGTCTGACCCTTACCGCCCAGCTCAATGTTACCGCTCTGTACCAAGGTGAGGACGGCAATATGGGCATGCTGACCCGACCGCTTCAGGCGGTTTGCTCCCTGGAGCTGCCGGAACAGTCCCTGTGCAGCTGCCATTGCTTCTGTACTGCCCCTGTGTTTGCCGCCGCCGCCGCAGGCGGGCTGGAGGTGCGCTTTCCCGTCTGCTTCCAGTATACCGCCCTGTCAGGCCGCAGTGTAGCGGGAATTTCCGGCATTACCATCGACGAATCGGCGCCCCTGGACCACGCCAACCGTCCATCCATCGTACTGCGTATGGTTGGGGAGGGAGAACGGCTGTGGGATATTGCCAAGTCTTACGGCACCACAGCGGGCGACATTATTCAGGCCAATGCGCTGGAGGACGATGTTCCGGCGGATGGCCGGCTGCTGCTGATTCCCCGAAAGCGATAACAGAACAAACGGTCTCCAGAGCTCTGCCTGGGGACCGTTTTGACTTTTTTGCGTACAGGGACAGGTGGGCGCATATTTTACGGCTTATCCCCATAGGTATGTATAGAAAACGACCGGCTTACGGGGCCGAAGGAGGAATTGCCAGTGGAACAAAGCAAGCTCTATGAGGATATCGCCCTGCGGACCGAGGGGGATATCTATATCGGCGTGGTAGGGCCGGTGCGGACGGGAAAATCCACGTTTATCAAGCGCTTCATGGAAACCATGGTCATCCCCAACATTGACAATGTGTACCGGAAGGAGCGGGCCAGAGACGAGCTGCCCCAAAGCGGCTCCGGCCGCACAGTGATGACGGCGGAGCCTAAATTTGTTCCGGAGGAAGCGGTCCGGGTCGACATGGAAAACGGGGCCTCCTTCTCCGTGCGGCTCATTGACTGCGTGGGCTATCTGGTGCCGGGCGCCATGGGAGCCACCGAGGACGATACCCCCCGTATGGTCAACACCCCCTGGTTTGACCATGAGATCCCCATGACGGAGGCCGCTGAGATCGGCACCAGAAAGGTAATCGCCGAACACTCCACCATTGGTATCGTAGTCACCACCGACGGCACCATTACGGACATTCCCAGAGAGGACTACCTGGAGGCGGAGGAGCGTGTGATCCAGGAGCTGAAGGAATTGGGAAAGCCCTTCCTGGTGGTACTCAACTCCGCCTATCCCCAGTCTGACCGGGCCAAGGCCATCCGGGCGGATCTGGCCTCTCGTTACGACGTGACAGTGGTATGCGCCGACTGCCTGCAGTTGAATGAGAGCGCGGTAACTGACATCATCAAGGGCGTGCTCTATGAATTCCCGGTCAAGGAGCTGGACCTGTTCCTGCCTCCCTGGGTGGACGCCCTGCCCTACGACCACCCGATCAAGAGCGGCCTTTATACCGCCATCCGGGAAGGTGCCTCCGGGATGCGCCGGGTCCGGGACGTGGAGAAAACCGTGAAAGCCATTGGAGACTGCGACTGGGTGAGCAGCGCATCCATCACCTCTATCAGCCTGGGCACCGGGCTCTCCGCCGCCCGGCTGGACCTGCCCAGAGAACTGTTCTATGATACCCTGTCCCAGCAGTCCGGCTTTACCGTCCACGACGACGGCGATCTGCTGGAGCTGCTCTCCCAGCTCTCACATGTGAAAGCGGAGTACGACAAGGTGGCCGGAGCACTGGAGGAAGTGAAGGCCACCGGCTATGGCATTGTGGTACCCAGCACCGACGAGCTGGTGCTGGAGGAACCGGAAATCGTCAAGCAGGGGGGACGGTACGGCGTGCGCCTGAAGGCCTCCGCACCCTCCATCCATATGATCCGGGCGGATATCGAGACAGAGGTATCCCCCATTGTAGGCAATGAGAAGCAGAGTGAGGAGATGGTCAACTTCCTCCTCCAGGAGTTTGAGGGAGACACCAAGGCCATTTGGCAGTCCAATATTTTCGGCAAGTCCTTCCATGAACTGGTGAGCGAGGATCTGAACGGAAAGCTCAAGCGGATGCCGGAGGATGCCAGGGCCAAGCTGCAGGAGACCCTTCAGCGCATCATCAACGAGGGTTCCGGTGGACTAATCTGTATTATTCTGTAACAGCAGACGGAGCGGAAGGATTTTGCCCTTCCGCTCCGTTTTATTCATCCCGTAAAAAACGCTCCAGCGCGGGGCGGTCCAGCAGCCGCAGGAGCTTGTAGCCGGTCTGCACCCAGCCCCTCCGGTCAAACTCCCCCAGGACCCGGCTTACTGTAACCCGGCTTACGCCTACCGACGAGCCGATTTCCTCATGGGTACACCGAAGCCTGCCGTCAGCCTCCGGGATCAGCGCCAGCAGATGACGGGCAATCCGCTTGTCCGCCTGAAGAAACTCGCCGTCCACGTGCCCTGAGAGCAGCCGTACCCGCCGGGCCAGATCCTCCAGCATGGCAATGGCCAGACCGGGATGGGAGGCGAATACCTGTTCCAGCCGCTGCCGGTCCACCGCCACCAGCTCGCATTTGGTCACCGCCATGGCTGAGGACATCCGGGGCTGCTGGTCAAAAAAGGCGGCCTCTCCAATCAGCTCGCCGGCATGGGGAAGGGTCAGGATGCGCTCCTCACCCTCCGGCGAACTGATGTAGCACTTTACCGTGCCGGAAATAATGTAATAAAAGCACTCGGCTCTGGTCTCCTGCAGATAGATCAGCTGGCCGGGCTCCTTATGCTGAATGGGCTGGCCGTCGGCCAGTGTGGTCCAGATATTGCGCAGCATGGTGTTTCCCTCCCAGCAAAATTGTAGCATGGTTTACATTCTTTTGACAAGCCCCATGGTATCTTATTTTCAAATGATTGAGAAGGAGGCACCCAACCATGGGAATGACCATGACGCAAAAGATCCTGGCCAAACACGCCGGCTTGGACCACGTTGTCCCCGGCCAGTTGGTGGAGGCCAAGCTGGATCTGGTGCTGGGCAATGACATTACCGCTCCGGTGGCCATCACCGAGTTTGATAAGGCGGGGCTCACACAGGTATTTGACAAGGACAAGATCGCGCTGGTGCTGGATCACTCCACGCCCTGCAAGGATATCAAGTCCGCCCAGCTGTGCGCGCAGGCCAGAGCCTTTGCCAAGCGGTTTGATATCACCCACTTTTATGATGTGGGCTGCATGGGCGTGGAACACGCTCTGCTGCCGGAGCAGGGGCTGACCGCTCCCGGCGAGTGTATGATCGGCGCCGACTCCCACACCTGTACGTATGGTGCGGTGGGTATGTTCTCCACCGGCGTGGGCTCCACCGATATGGCCGCCGGTATGGCTACCGGCCTTGCCTGGTTCAAGGTGCCTGCCGCCATCAAAGTCACCCTGAAGGGTAAGCTGCAGCCCTATGTGTCCGGCAAGGACGTGGTGCTCCATCTGATCGGCACCATCGGGGTGGATGGAGCTCTGTACAAATCCCTGGAGTTTGCCGGGGAAGGGGTTGGAGAGCTGTCCATGGATGACCGCTTCACCATTGCCAATATGGCCATTGAGGCGGGGGCCAAAAACGGTATCTTCCCGGTAGACGACAAGACCCGGGCCTATCTGGAGGGACGGGTGAACCGCCTTTGGGAGGCTGTGGAGGCAGATCCTGACGCCGAGTACGAGCGGGAGGTGGTCATCGACCTGAACACCCTCCAGCCTACGGTGGCACTGCCCCACCTGCCCTCCAACACCCGCACCATTGATCAGGTGGAGGGTACCCACATCGACCAGGTGGTCATCGGTTCCTGTACCAACGGCCGCTTGGACGACCTGCGGCAGGCGGCAGCGGTACTCAAGGGCCGTAAGGTGGCCGACGGGGTACGGTGCATCGTCATTCCCGCCACCCAGCAGATTACCCTGGATGCCATGGCTGAGGGCCTGATCCAGATCTTTATCGAGGCGGGCTGCGCCGTGTCCACCCCCACTTGCGGTCCCTGCCTGGGGGGACACATGGGCGTGCTCTCCGACAACGAGCGGGCCATCTCCACCACCAACCGCAACTTTGTGGGCCGCATGGGTCCCGTGTCCTCCGAGATCATCCTGGCCAACCCCGCCGTGGCCGCGGCCTCCGCCGTGGCCGGCTGTGTGGCTGATCCCCGGAAGCTGTAAGGGAGGTTTTGGCATGAAAGTTTATAAGTACGGCGATAACGTGGATACCGACGTGATCATTCCCGCCCGGTATCTGAACGCACCCGATGAAAAATCCCTGGCTTCCCACTGCATGGAGGACATTGACGCCAGCTTTGCCTCCACTGTGGAGCAGGGGGACATTATTGTGGCGGGCAACAACTTCGGCTGCGGCTCCTCCCGGGAGCACGCGCCCCTGTCGATCAAGGCCTGCGGCGTCAAGTGCGTCATCGCACCCTCCTTTGCCCGTATTTTCTACCGCAACGCCATCAATATCGGCCTGCCCATTATGGAGTGTCCGGAAGCCGCAGAGGCCATCCAGGCAGGGGATACGGTAAGCGTGGATTTTGCCTCCGGCGTGATTACAGATGAGACCCAGAGCAAGACCTGGCAGGCGGCGCCCTTCCCGGAGTTTGTGAACCGGATCATTGAGGCCGGTGGTCTGCTCAACTCTTTGAAAGCAAGAGGTGTGGCAAAATGAATTATAAAATCGCCCTGATCCGGGGCGACGGCATCGGTCCCGAGGTGGTAGGGGAGGCTGTCAAGGTCCTGGATGCCGTCGGCAAAAAATTTGGCCATACCTTTACCTATGAGGATGTGCTGCTGGGCGGCTGTGCCACCGATGCGGTGGGGAAGAGCTACCCTGACGGCACCGCCGAGAAGTGCAAGGCCTGCGACGCCGTGCTGCTGGGCGCCGTGGGCGGACCCAAGTGGGGCTCCGATAAACCCGCTGAGCAGCGGCCTGAGACCGCGCTGCTGGCGATTCGCAAGGATCTGGGCCTGTATGCCAATCTGCGCCCCGCCGCTCTCCGGCCCGCCATGGCGGACGCCTGCCCCCTGAAGAAGGAGACGGCGGAGAAAGGGATCGACCTGATGATGGTCCGGGAGTTGACCGGCGGAATCTACTTCGGTCAGCGGGAAAAGTATCAGACCGAGGACCGGGGCATGGAGTGCGCCGACCGGATGGCCTACTCTGAAAAGGAGATCGAGCGCATTGGCCGCCGGGCCTTTGAACTGGCCCGGCTCCGCCGGAAAAAGGTGTCCAGTGTGGACAAGGCCAATGTGTTGGAGACGTCCCGCCTGTGGCGCTCCGTTATGCACCGTCTGGCGGAAGAATATTCTGATGTGGCCTACGAGGATGTGTTGGTGGACAACTGCGCCATGCAGCTGGTCCGGGACCCCAGCCAGTTTGATGTGGTGGTTACCGAAAATATGTTCGGCGATATCCTGTCCGACGAGGCCTCCATGGTGACCGGCTCCATCGGGCTGCTGCCCTCCGCCTCCATCGGCGATACCGCGCCCGGCCTGTACGAGCCCATCCACGGCTCGGCGCCGGACATTGCGGGCCAGGACAAGGCCAATCCCATCGCCACCATTCTGTCGGTAGCCATGATGTTCCGCTACTCCTTCCATCTGGCCGCTGAGGCAGACGCGGTGGAAGCGGCGGTGGACGCCGTGCTGGCCGAAGGCTGGCGCACCGCCGATATTGCCGAGCCGGGCGTCACGCCCATCGGTACCAAGCAGATGGGCGAGCTCATCTGTAAAAAGATCTGAATGAGATGGCGGGGCGGCTTTGGAGCCGCCCCGCTGCTTGACGGAGGGGGAAATAGCTGATACAATCGGTTTGACAACAGGGAAGGGGGCATGGCGCGATGATCCTGGCGGTAGATGTGGGCAATTCCAGCACAACGGTGGGACTGTTCGACCAGGAGGGAAAGCTGATTTTTCGCTCAACGCTGGAAACGTACCGGAATAAGACCAGGGATCAGTGTGCCATTGACCTGCTGGGCGTCTTTCAGCTATACGGCGGAAAGATGGCCCAGGTATCCGGCGGGATTCTGTCCTGCGTGGTGCCCCCCCTGACTGCCGTGTTCGCCGACGCAATCAGCCGCCTGACCGGAAAGCCGCCGCTGGTAGTTGGACCTGGTATCAAAACCGGCCTGAACATCAAGGCGGAAATTCACGACCAGCTGGGCAGCGATATTGTGGCCTCCTCAGTGGCGGCCATCGCCGGATATCAGAGCCCGATTGTCATGATCGACATGGGAACGGCAACCTCGTTGTCCCTGATCCAGGGCAGCGTGTATGAGGGCTGCATGATCATGCCGGGCCTGACCCTGGCATTGGAGGCCATGTCGGAGCGGGCGGCCGCTCTGCCGCCGATCTCCATTGAAAGTCCCGCCCAGCTGGGTCTGCTGGGCCACACTACGGAGGATGCCATGCGCTCCGGCGTGCTCTATGGGCATGCCAGCATGGTGGACGGTATGGTGGAGCGTATCGAGGAGAGCATCGGCCAAGCGGTGACGGTGGTAGCCACCGGCGGCAATGCGCCTCGGATTTTGCGCTATTGCAAGCGCACCATTCAATATGACGCCGACCTGGTGATGAAGGGGCTCTATTTGTTGTATCAGAAGAATACCCGCAAGCCTCGCAAGATATAATTGCCATGGTACTCAACGGCACCTGCCGTGGGTAAATAAATGTTGCGCTGCATCCTCACGAAGAGGAGCGGCAGCAGGAGGTAAGTTCATATGAGAGCAAGCGAGAAGACCAGACGCCTGACAGGACTGGCCCTGATGACGGCCATTGTTGTGGTCCTGCAGCTAGTCGCCAGCATGTTTGTCCGAGTGGGAATTGTGGCTCCCACCTTGGCCCTGGCGCCGATTATTATTGGTGCTGCCCTGTACGGCGTGAGCGCGGGGGCGTGGCTGGGAGCCGTGTTCGGTATCGTGGTCTTTCTGGCCTGCGTGGCCGGATGGGATGGGGGCGGTAACGTTCTGTTTACCGCAAATCCGTTTTTGACCTTCGCCCTGTGCATTGTCAAAGGCGCCGCTGCGGGCCTGGTGGCCGGTGCGGTATACCGTGCGCTGGAGCCCCGCAGTCCCATGGGCGCGTCGCTCACTTCCGGCATTATTTGCCCGGTGGTGAATACCGGGATTTTCTGTGCGGCGCTGGCGCTCTTCTACCACGATACGCTGGTAGCCTGGGCCGGCGGCACCAATTTGGTTTTCTATGTGATCACTGGCCTGGTAGGCCTGAACTTTTTGCTGGAGCTGGTGATCAATCTGGCCCTCAGTACAGTCATTGTCCGGGTCGTATCTGCAAGAAAACACGCATAAACACCTTTCAGGGCGTCCGCCAGTTTGGCGGACGCCCTGTTTTTGCATCAATAATTTCTTGTGCATTCAAAAATCAAGAAGTTTTTCAAATAAACACTTGCTTTTTTGCAAGATGGCGCATATAATATGTCAAGAAATTTGAGAACAAGGGAGAGATTCCATTGAAAGAGCTGTCCAGAATTGCGCAGGCCGTACAAGCGTCTACCACCATGGCCATTGACGCCATGTTCAAGCAGATGAAGGCCGACGGTATTGATGTGATTGGCTTCGGCGCCGGCGAGCCTGACTTCAATACGCCGGACGCCATCAAGCAGGCGGGTATTGAGGCCATTCAGAATAACTTTACCCGTTATACCCCCGCCGCCGGTACGGTGGAGCTGCGTCAGGCGGTGTGTGACCGGATGAAGGCCGACTGCGGTCTGGACTACAAGCCTAGCCAGGTGGTGGTGAGCAGCGGTGCCAAGCATCTGGTGTATCTGGCTCTGCGCGCTCTGGTGAATCCGGGGGACGAGATCATTTTGCCCGCGCCTTTCTGGGTCAGCTACATTGAGCTCATCCGCATGGTGGGCGGCGAACCTGTGGTGGTAACGGCGACGGAAGCCGAGCACTTCAAGCTTACCGCTGAGAAGCTGGAGACTGCCATAACACCCAAGACCAAGGCCATTATTCTCAACAACCCCTCCAACCCCACCGGCATGATGTACAGCAGAGAAGAGCTGGAGGCCATTGCCGCTGTCTGCCTGAAGCATGAGGTCTATGTGATCTCCGACGAGATCTATTATGGTCTGGTGTATGATGGAATGCAGTTCACCAGCTTTGCCGCGCTGAGCCCCGAGGTCAAGGAGTTGACCGTGCTCATTAACGGCGTATCCAAGTCCTACGCCATGACCGGCTGGCGAATTGGTTATGCCTGCGCCAATGATGCCATCGCCAAGATCATGGCCAACTACGTCAGCCATTCTACCGGTTCTCCCGTGGCTATTTCCCAGAAGGCGGCTGTGGTGGCGCTCAACGCCCCCCAGGATGAGGTTGAGGCCATGCGCCAGTCCTTTGAGGAGCGGCGGAATTACATCGTGGAGCGGATGAATTCCATCCCTGGCGTCAGCTGCATCAAGCCGGAGGGAGCTTTCTATGTGATGATGAATCTGGAGAAGCTGATCGGAAAGACCATCCACGGAGTTGAAATTACCAACGACGATGTGTTTGCTGACGCGTTCCTGAAATATGGCCTGGTGGCAGTGGTGCCTGGCTCCGGCTTCGGCGCGCCCAACTTTGTCCGCTGGTCTTATGCCACCTCCATGGATAACATCAAGGAGGGGCTGAACCGCCTGGAGAAATTCCTGGCGGAGTAAAACGCAGAAACAGGGCCCGTAACGGCTGCGGGAGGGCAGCTGTTACGGGCTTTTTCCAATGAATTACAGAGCCTGCTCAATGGCGCGGATTACCAGCTTCATCGCTTTGATGCGAGCATACCGCTTATCCACCGATTCCAGGATGTGCCAAGGTGCGTTTTGTGCGCTGGTTTTTTGGAGCATTTCATCCACGGCTTCCTGATAAGCGTCCCATTTTTCCCGGTTACGCCAGTCCTCCTCAGTGATCTTCCATTGCTTGGCCGGGTCCCGCTGCCTGTCATGGAACCGTTCCAACTGGGTCTGCTTGTCAATATGCACCCAGAACTTCAGTACTACTGTGCCCGCATCTGTGAGTTCCCGCTCAAACTCGTTGAGTTCATCGTAGGCCCGTTTCCAGTCAGCCTCCGAGCAGAAGCCCTCCAGCCGCTCCACCATCACTCTGCCGTACCAGCTGCGGTCAAAGATGGCGATGTGTCCCGTTTTGGGCAGGCGGGTCCAGAACCGCCAAAGGTAGTGGCGGGACAGCTCATCCGGAGTGGGGGAGGCGATGGGAATGACCTCGTAGCCCCTCGGATCCAGCGCAGAGGCCAGACGCTTGATATTTCCGCCCTTTCCAGCTGCGTCCCAGCCTTCGTATACCAATACCACAGGGACCTTTTTCCGGTACAGTTCATTGTGCAGTTCCGCAAGGCGCTTTTTGCAGGCCTTTAATTCCTTGCGGTACCGCTTGTCCTCCATAGTTTTGTCCAGCGGTACCTGCGCAAGCAGGGGGGAGTGCTCCAGCCGCCAGTGGTATTCCGGCATGCAGGCTTCCGGCCTGGACTCCAGAGCGGCACAGATCTGCTGATACAGCCACTCCGCCGCTTGCAGCTGTGCCGAAACCTTGTGGCTGCTGTCGATCACCTTCCAGGGAGCCCACGGGGTATCGGTGGCTTCCAGGCAGCGGTCAAAGCAGTCCAGGTACCTGTCGTAGTTTTTGTTCTGACGCCAATCCGCCTCGCTGGCCCGCCAGGAGGTGTCCCGATGGGAGGAGAGCTGGTACAGGCGGTCGTACTGCTGCTTGGCATCAATGTGAAAGAACAGTTTGACCAGAAGATACCCGCCGGTGGTGAGCTGACGCTCCATGGTCCGAATGCTCTCCAACTGCCGGAAAAATTCCGTCTCAGACAATTCTCCGCATAGGTAATCCTGCGCCGTCTCGCTGATCCAGCCGGAATCCAGAAACAGAAGCTTTCCAGACTCTGGAATGGAGGAGAAGTAGCGCTTCAGAAAGGGCCACCGCCGCTCCTCCTTGGTGGGTTGGTCAACAGTGAGGACCTTAAAAAATCTGGGATCCAATTCCCGGATCAGAGACCGGATGGCGCTGCCCTTGCCGGCGGCGCCCCAACCCTCCAGCAGGATCACGACCGGCAGATGGGCCTGGCGCAGACGCAGCTGCAGCCCGGCCAGTTCCTGCCGCAGCTGCTTCAGCCGTGCCTTACAGGCGTCTTTGTCTGGTTTTCCTTCGTCAAATGCCCAGTTTTTCAACATACTACGGCCTCCTTTGCTGGATTGTGGCTGTATCCAGTTTACACCCGTTCCGCAGTCCTTGCAAGGGTCGTGTGTAAAAGTACCTCTTGTTACAAAAAGGCTTTTGTGATATACTAGCCGTCGTAGTGAATTGCCATTTTTATGCTTAAAGAAGGGTATCCATGAAGAAAGATAAGTATGAATCGCCGCTTTGCTCCCGTTATGCCAGCGATGAGATGCAGTATCTCTTTTCTCCGGACAAAAAATTCACCACCTGGCGCAGGCTGTGGGTGGCTCTGGCTCGGGCGGAAATGGAACTGGGACTGCCTGTTACGCAGGAACAGGTGGATGAGCTGGAAGCTCATGTCCAGGACATTGACTATGAAACAGCCGCAAAATTTGAACGGGAGCTGCGCCATGACGTGATGGCCCACGTGCACACCTATGGCCTCCAGTGTCCCAAAGCTATGCCCATTATTCACCTGGGCGCCACCAGCTGCTACGTGGGGGATAACACGGATGTGATCCTGATGCGTGAGGCCCTCTCCCTGGTCCGGGATGAACTGGTGCGGGTTCTGGGTCATCTGGCGGTGTTTGCACAGCGCTATCGGGCTCTGCCCACGCTGGGCTTTACCCATTTCCAGCCGGCGCAGCTCGTGACGGTGGGGAAGCGGGCCACGCTCTGGATGAACGAGCTTTTGATGGACCTGCAGGAGGTGGAGTACCGGATTTCCACCCTGAAGCTGCTGGGCTGCAAGGGTACCACCGGTACCCAGGCCAGTTTCCTGGAGCTGTTTGACGGCGATCATGACAAATGTATGGAACTGGATCGAAAGATTGCGGCTGAGATGGGATTTGAGGCGACGGTTCCGGTTTCCGGCCAGACCTATTCCAGAAAAACCGATTATGCCGTACTCTCCACACTCTCCGGCATTGCCCAATCGGCCAGCAAGTTTGCCACTGATCTGCGGCTGCTGTGCAACCTGAAGGAGGTGGAGGAACCCTTCGAGGCCCATCAGATCGGGTCCTCCGCCATGCCCTATAAACGCAACCCCATGCGGTGCGAGCGGATGTGCTCCCTGGCCAGGTATGTTATGGCAGACGCCCTCAATCCGGCCATTACCGCAGCGACCCAGTGGTTTGAGCGCACGCTGGACGATTCGGCCAACAAGCGCCTGTCTGTTCCGGAGGCATTTCTGGCGGTGGATGCTATTTTGAATATCTACGCCAACGTGGCCGACGGCCTGGTGGTTCATGAAAAAGTCATTGAAAAGCATGTCATGGAGGAGTTGCCCTTTATGGCAAGCGAAAATATCATGATGGACGCGGTCAAAAAGGGCGGCGACCGCCAGCAGCTCCATGAACGTATCCGGGTGCTCTCCCAGCAGGCCGGGGCCAACGTGAAGGACAGGGGAGAGGCCAACAACCTCATTGACCTGATTGCCGCGGACCCGCTGTTTGGCCTGAACAAGGAGGAACTGACCGCTCATATGCGCCCCTCCCGCTATATTGGCCGCTGCCCGGAGCAGGTGGATGCCTTTTTGCAGAATGAGGTTCATCCCGTTCTGGAGCGCTATTCCGAGGCGCTGAAGAAACGGGAAGCCGAATTGAAGGTATAAAACGATATTATAAAGTAGGAGATGCTTGTGATGGAGAAATCTGTTCGCCGTATTGGTGTATTTACCAGTGGGGGAGATGCCCCCGGCATGAACGCAGCCATCCGCTCTGTTGTTCGTACCTCGCTGCATATGGGCATTGAATGCATTGGAATCCGCCGGGGCTATCACGGTCTGATCAACGGGGACTTTGTGCCTCTGACCTTTGAAAGCGTCAGCGGCCTGTCCAGAAAGGGCGGAACCATGCTGTACTCAGCCCGCAGTGAGGATTTCAAGTCCCAGCTGGGCCGGGAGCGGGCGGTAGCCACCTGCAAGCTGCTGGGTCTGGACGCTCTGGTTGGTATTGGCGGCGATGGTACTTTCCGCGGCCTGCTGACTCTGGCACAGCAGGGCCTGAGCGTCATTGGCATTCCTGGAACGATTGATAACGACATCGCCTGCTCTACCTACACCATTGGTTATGACACCGCCTGCAATACCGCGCTGGAGTCCATTGATAAGCTGCGGGATACCATGCAGTCCCACGAGCGCTGTTCCGTGGTCGAAGTAATGGGCCGGCATGCCGGTCACGTGGCTCTGAACGTGGGCGTGGCCTGCGGCGCTACCGCCGTACTGGTGCCTGAGCAGAAGGTGGACTATGAAAACGATCTGATGGAGCCCATCCGCAGATCTCGTCTGGCTGGCCGAACCCATTTTATGATCATTGTGGCGGAAGGCGTGGAAGGCGGCGCCTATGAGGTGGCCAAGCAGATCAATGAGGCCACGTCTCTGGATACCCGCGTAACCATCCTGGGGCATGTACAGCGCGGCGGCGCGCCCACAGTGCGCGACCGGATTGCGGCTACATATATGGGTTATGAGGCTGTCCGTCTGTTGGCTGAGGGCAAAAGCTGCCGTGTTGTCGCGATGGACGGCGAATCCTATGTGGATTATGATATCGAAGAGGCGCTGAAGATGCACAAGGGGCTGGACCAGCAGACCTATACAGTCATGCGTGCATTGACCGGCGTACAATAAAAACAAACAAGAACTCCGGACCTTGCGTAAATAGCGCAGGGTCCGGAGATATAAAATCAGTAGTGCCGACCCCGCAGGGGGGCGGCTATGAATTTACATTATAAACTCAACAAAATAAAAATTTTGTTGAGTTGGAGGGAGGCTAAATCGGTGTCAGAAGACAAACAGACCGCCCCGCAGGTCCTCCGGGACTTTCTGGTCTACCATGAGACAATCCAGGGCCACTCCCGCAAAACCGTGGATGAATACTATTTGGACCTGCGCAACTTCTTTCGGTATTTAAAAATGGAAAAAGGCCGCGTACCCAGGACGGCTGAGCTGGACGAGATCTCTATTGATGATGTGGACCTGGAGTTTGTTCGCTCTGTAACCCTCAGCGATGTTTACAGTTATATGAATTATCTCAGCCGTGACCGGGCTAAGCACGCCAACAGCCCGATGACCGGCTATGGCCTGGAGGCCTCTGCCCGTGCCCGTAAGATTGCCGCCATCCGGTCCTTTTATAAGTATCTCACCAATAAAGCCAAGCTGATCGCGGAAAATCCCATGCAGGATCTGGATTCCCCCCGACTGAAAAAGTCCCTGCCGCGTTATCTGGACCTGGAGGAAAGCATTCGGCTGCTGGAATCTGTGGACGAGCCGAATCAAGCCAGAGATTACTGTATTTTGACCCTGTTTTTAAACTGTGGATTGCGGATTTCAGAGTTAGTATCACTTAACCTAACAGATGTACGCGATGATCAGCTGCGGGTTTTGGGCAAGGGCAACAAAGAGCGAATGATTTTTCTCAACGACGCCTGCACGGAGGCGATCCGGGCATGGCTGGAGGAACGGAGCCGATGCGCTGCAGCTGATAAAAACGCCCTGTTTCTCACCAGAAGGCACACCAGAATGACCACCGATGCCGTCCATTATATGGTAAAGCAGCGGCTGAAAAAGGCCGGACTGGATGCCTCCCTGTATTCCAGCCACAAGCTCCGGCATACGGCAGCCACACTGATGCTCCAGAATGGCGTGGATGTACGTACTCTGCAGGAAGTGCTGGGTCATGAGCACCTTAATACCACCCAGATTTATACGCATGTAGACAATGAAAACCTGCGCGCTGCCGCCAAAGCAAACCCACTGGGGCGGCTCAAGGCTGTGCATCCAGTAAAAAAAGAAGATTAAAGGGAATCTATCTCCCTCCATACCCCGGTAATATGCAGAAAACGTGCGCTTCGGAAGGAATAGGTACTCAAAGGCCGATAGTCTGTATCATAAGAATGAGAGGCTACCAGAGTATTGCGAAGCGTGGGTAATCCTAATATCTGGACCACAATGGCGGTGTGTGTGAAAGCGTCCCCGTTGGCGTTGAGCTGCACGAAGTCTCCGGGTTCCAGCTGCCGCAGGCGCACTGGCTGGGCCGCTGGGCCTGGTGTTGGTATCTGCCGGGTCAGATAGCGATAAAAATATTCCACGCCGGTCCATGCCGGCGCCTTGTCGTTGGCATTGAGGTAGTACCAGCCAAAGTCGGGTGTAAAATCCATGACGCCGGAACCGGCATACAGACATTGAGAAGCAAAGTTGGTGCAGTCGCCCCCAATGTCCTCATAGTCATAAAAAACAGGATTGCGCTGAAAGGCCCATCTGTGGGCGTAGGCCACCGCTGCACGGCGGTGATAGGCAATTTGTTCTAACATAATACGTTCTCCCCTCCCCTCTATCTTATGCTTGGATGGGAGATCCGGGAATAAAAAAGGAGAGGGTCTCCCCTCTCCTTTTTTATTCCTATGAAAGAATTTAGGCCTTGCCGTCGCAGCCCAGCACGTGGATCAGCTTATGCTTCACCAACTCCTTGATGTTGGCGCGGGCGGGCTTCAGATATTCGCGGGGGTCAAACTTGTCGGGATGCTCGGCAAAGAACTGGCGGATGGTGCCGGTCATGGCCAGGCGCAGATCGGAGTCGATATTGATCTTGCACACAGCTCCCCGGGCGGCCTGGCGGAGTTGCTCCTCGGGAATACCCACGGCGTCAGGCATTTTGCCGCCGTTTTCGTTGATCATCTTCACATACTCCTGCGGTACGGAAGAGGAGCCATGGAGCACAATGGGGAAACCGGGCAGGCGCTTGACCACCTCGTCCAGAATGTCAAAGCGCAGCGGAGGCGGAACCAGCTCGCCCTTCTCATTGCGGGTGCACTGAGCGGCGGTAAACTTATACGCACCGTGGCTGGTGCCGATTGCGATGGCCAGAGAGTCGCAGTTGGTCTTGGCGACAAACTCCTCCACCTCTTCCGGGCGGGTGTAGTGAGAATCTTCAGCGGATACATTGACCTCATCCTCCACGCCGGCCAGAGCGCCCAGCTCAGCCTCTACCACCACGCCGTGGTCGTGGGCATACTCCACCACCTGCTTGGTGATCTCAATGTTCTCAGCAAAGGGCTTGGAACTGGCGTCGATCATAACAGAGGTAAAGCCGCCGTCGATGCAGCTCTTGCACAGCTCAAAGCTGTCGCCATGGTCCAGATGCAGGCAAATGGGAAGTCCGGTCTCAATAATAGCGGCCTCCACCAGCTTCATCAGATAGGTGTGATTGGCATAGGCGCGGGCGCCCTTGGAGACCTGAAGGATCAGGGGGGCGTTGACTTCCTTGGCCGCCTCGGTGATGCCCTGCACAATCTCCATGTTATTGACGTTGAAAGCGCCGATAGCGTAGCCGCCATGATAGGCCTTTTCAAACATTTCCTTAGTGGTAACCAGTGGCATAAGGCTCATCTCCTTTTCTTAACTCTACATGATTCTAACAGTTCTCATTGATAATTTCAAGAGGACGTGGTATGATTATTTGGCAAACCGTCAAATTTTCCAAAACTGAAACATCAGGAGGCAAATTCATGAGTGAGTTAAGGGGCGCCTGTATCATCGGGCAGTCCGGTGGTCCGACCGCAGTTATCAATTCCAGTGCGCTGGGTGTGATCCGTACAGCCCTGGATACCGACTGCATCACCCGTGTTTTGGGTGCCGCCCATGGTATCAAGGGCGTTTTGGATGACAAGCTGTATGACATGGGTGTGGAAGATGCGGCTGAGCTGGAGCTTTTGAAGTATACTCCCTCTTCCGCCCTGGGTTCCTGCCGTTATAAGCTGAAGGATCCGGATGAGGACGACACCGATTACAAGCGGATCCTGGAGATTTTTCAGAAGTATGATGTGCGCTATTTCTTCTACAATGGCGGCAACGACTCCATGGATACCTGCAACAAGATTTCCAAGTACATGCAGAAAGTGGGATATGAATGTCGGATCATGGGCGTGCCCAAGACCATCGACAACGACCTGAACGGCACCGACCACTGCCCTGGCTTCGGCTCCGCGGCCAAATTTATTGCCACCACCTGCATGGAGGTCCATCGGGATGCCCATGTATATGATACCGGCATGGTTACGGTAATCGAGATCATGGGCCGCCACGCCGGCTGGCTGGCCGGCTCCGCCGGTCTGGCTACCTGGGCCGGCTATGGTCCGGATCTGATCTATCTGCCGGAGACCGACTTTGATCTGACGGATTTCCTGGATGACGTTGCCCGTATCTACCGCAACACCGGCAAGTGTATGGTGGCTGTTTCTGAAGGCATTCACCATCCTGACGGCTCCTTTGTGTCCGAGGCGAAGATCTCCGCTACCGATGGTTTTGGACATGCCCAGTTGGGTGGCCTGGCCGCCATGCTGGCCGATGCCATTAAGATGGAGACCGGCGCAAAGGTGCGTGGAATTGAGCTGTCTCTGCTGCAGCGCTGCGGCTCCCACACCGCTTCCAGAACGGATATTGAAGAGGCCTATCTGGCGGGTAAGGCCGCTGTTGAAGCGGCGGTCTCCGGCGTTACGGACAAGATGGTTGCGTTCCTTTGCAAGCGTGAGGGCGGCTACCACTGTGAGACAATCCTGCAGCCCTTGGACATCGTGGCCAACTTTGAAAAGAAAGTGCCCCGGGAATGGATCAATGCCGCAGGCAATGGTGTGGAGCAGCCCTTCATTGACTATGTGCTCCCCCTCATCCAGGGTGAGCCGGACGCGCCCAGAGAGGCCTCCCTCCCCCGTTTTGCCAAGCTGAAAAAGGTGTTGACCACTGACATAGACGGCTGACCCTGCTACAATAAAAATGGGATTCGGAAACACCCTTTTCCGAATCCCATTTTTTTATTATCTGCTTAAATAATAGCGGCCAGAGCCTCCCGGATGTTGCGTACCTTGATAAGCTGCAACCCGTCCGGAACCTCCAGCTTTCCTCCTGCCCGGGCGGGAACAAGGCATTTGGTAAAACCCAGCCTATGGACCTCGCTCAGCCTCTGCCCGAGGGCGTTGACGGAGCGGAGCTCACCGGTAAGGCCAACCTCCCCTACTGCCGCCAGATCACCTGGCACCGGCTTGTCCCGGAAACTGGAGGCCATGGCAATGATCATCGCCAGGTCTGCCGCCGGTTCATCCAAAAACAGGCCGCCGATCACGTTGATGTAGGCGTCACAGGTACTGACCATCAGTCCGCCCCGCTTTTCCAGCACCGCAAGCAACAGGTTGGTCCGGTTAAAGTCAAAGCCATTGGCGGTACGCCGTGGTACATTAAAGCTGGTGGGGGCCAAAAGGGCCTGTACCTCCGCCAGAACCGGACGTACGCCTTCCATTACACAGGTAACGCAGGTGCCCGGCGTATCCTGAGGCCGTCCCGCCAGCAGCATCTCTGAGGGATTGGGCACTTCGCGCAGGCCGGAGTCCCCCATTTCAAACACGCCGATCTCGTTGGTGGCGCCAAAACGGTTTTTCGCCGCTCGCAGGATACGGTAGGAATTCTGTTGCTCTCCTTCAAAATAGAGTACACAGTCTACCATGTGCTCCAGCACCTTGGGTCCGGCAATGGATCCCTCCTTATTGACATGTCCGATGACAAAAACCGTTACCCCCTGCCCTTTTGCCAGCTGCATCAGGGCCATGGTGCAGTCTTTGACCTGGCCGATGCTGCCGGGAGCGGCGGACAGTTCCCCATTGTACAGAGTCTGGATGGAATCCACAATGAGTATATCGGGCTTCAGTTCCCGCACAGACTCCAGAATCTCCTCCAGATTGGTCTCCGCCTGAAGGTAGAGCTGTGTACCCTGCACATGCAGCCGGTCGGCCCGCAGCTTGATCTGCCGCTCAGATTCCTCACCGGATACATAAAGAACCTTGGCAAACCGGCATAGGTGGTCGCAGATTTGGAGCATCAGGGTTGACTTCCCGATGCCGGGCGCACCTCCCACCAGAACCAGAGAGCCCTGCACCGCGCCCCCGCCCAAAACCCGGTCCAACTCCCGCATCCCGGTTTCAAAGCGCAGCTCCTGTGCGGTCTCCACTTCCACCATAGGCTTGGGGCGGGAAACGGAATGGCGGCTCTCCCCTGTGGATACGGCAGAGCGCCGCTTGGTTTCCGCAGGCTGCTCCACAATGGTATTCCACGCCTTGCAGGCAGGGCACTGCCCCGCCCACTTGGGCAGCTCATTTCCGCACTCTGTACAATAAAACATCGTTTTGGACTTCATTTCCAGAGTCCCCCGTTCTCTTTAGCTCATTTTCCAGTCGTATTGCAGCCAGGCTCCCGCCATGGCCGCGGCCAGCTTTGTCTGATAGGCGTCCGTGCGCAGCAGCGCCTCCTCTGCCGGATTGGACAGAAATCCGCACTCTACCAAAATTGCCGGGCAGGAGATGTGATTCATCAGGTAGACCGTGTCAGGAATGGGTTTGGCCTGCCGGCTGTTTTCTGGATCCACGGCGCTCCGCAGGATCTCCTGGGTGTGAACAGCCAGCTCCTGGCTGCCTGCCGTTGGGGCAAAAAACACCTGTGCGCCATGATATTTCTGATCAGTAAAGATATTTTGATGGATACTCAGCAGGACGGCGTTTTCCTGCTGTTCCACCGCAGACACACGGTTATGCAGGTCAGAAGCCTTTTTTTCCCGCAGCGTATCGGCATCGGAATCATGGAGCGAGCTGTCGGACGTGCGCAGTACCACCGGAGCCTGCCCGCAGAACCCCAGAAGCTGATCTGTTTTAAGTACGATGGACAGATTGATCCCGCTCTCCGGTACACCGGTGAGTGAAACCGCACCTCCGTCTTCCCCACCGTGCCCAGCGTCCAGGATCAGAACCCGTTCACCGTTTACCGGCGCAAAAGCGGCAAGCCGCTGTCTGGGATATAACACCATATATCCGATCGCCACAGCCAGCAGCGCGGCAACCAGAAGCCAACGCCCCAGTTTTCTCAAACCGCTCCCCCCTTTCCTTCAACAGAGGATATGCGGAGGGTGTGCCGGGTAGAAGAACGGACTTATTGTACCACAGATCCAGGTTATTGTCCAAGTTCTTGTTGCCTTTCATCTCTGGCTGGGATATGATAGGGTCAGAATTTGATGGAGGTGGCCTTTTATGGTGGTTGACAAATTGGAACATGCCGCTCTGTATAACGGATTGGGCCCCAGATTTCAGAGGGCGCTGGAGTGGCTGCGAACGGTAGACCCGGATACCCTCACTCCCGGAGAACGGGTGGAGGTGGACGGAAAGGAGATCTACGCATTTCTCTTTGCCGTGGATACCTTGCCGGTGGAGGAGTGCAAGCTGGAGTGCCATAAAAACTATGCCGACATCCAGTATCTGGTCTCCGGACTGGAGCGTGTGGGCTATGCCCTCCCTGACGCTCCGCTGGAGCAGCTAACGGAATACGATCCGGATGGAGACATCCAGTTTTATACCACCCAATGGGATACCCTCACCATCCGTCCCGGCACCTTCTACATCGTCTGGCCTCAGGACCTCCATGCGCCCCGTGTGGCGGTGGGTGCGCCTGCGCCGGTCCGCCGTCTGGTGGTCAAAGTCAAGCTGGATTGAGCCTCCTCTCCCCTCACCTTTCCGGTGAGGGGATTTTTTATGTCCGCCGGAAATGGACATTTTTCATCTCTCCGCATAGCATGGATGGGAGGGGGTTCTCCCTTTCCCAATCAATAAAAGGAGGAAATGACTTGTATCCCAAGAATCAGATCTCAGTATCCTTCGGCACTTGTGATGACGCCAATGGCATCCTGCCCGCCTGCGCGCCGCTGGCTGTCCCCTATGTGCCGTTCCAGCAGAAAAACCCCAAGCGCTACCCGCAGCAGGAAGCGCTGGCTACCGGTACCCTCTTTCCCGGATTGAATCTTCCCTTCCGGGTAAAGCAGGAGGTTAAGCAGGCCTTGGGCGGGCCTTTGGCTGAGCTGCAGGCGCTGGAATTCGTTCTGCTGGAGTTGGCCCTCTATCTGGATACGCACGCCGATGACAGCGAGGCCTTTGCGCTCTATCAGCAGTATGCGGATATGGAGCGTCAGGCCAGGGCCAGTTATGAGGCGGTCAACGGCCCGCTTATGCGCTCCGCTGTGGCACAGAGCGGCGATTGGATGGAATGGCTGAAAAATCCCTGGCCCTGGGAGCAGATGGAAGGAGGCAGCCGCTGATGTTTTCCTATGAGAAGAAACTGCAGTACCCTGTAAAAATTACCACGCCCAACCCCAAGCTGGCCTCCTATATCATCAGCCAGTATGGCGGACCGGACGGCGAGTTGGGGGCTTCCCTGCGCTATCTCTCTCAGCGATATTCCATGCCCTATCCGGAATTGCAGGCCCTCCTGACCGATATCGGTACGGAAGAGCTGGGGCATCTGGAGATGATCGGCGCCATTGTACACCAGCTGACCCGCAATCTCACCGAGGAACAGCTCCGTACCAGCGGCTTTGCCCCCTACTTTGTGGACCACACCACGGGTATCTATCCCACCGCCGCCTCCGGGGCTCCCTGGAACGCCGCCGGGATCGGCGTGAAGGGAGATATCATAGCGGACCTGACAGAGGATATGGCTGCGGAACAGAAGGCCCGCGTGACGTATGACAATATCCTGAGGCTCAGCGACGACCCGGATGTCAGCAATGTCATCAAGTTCTTGCGGGCCCGCGAGGTGGTACACTTCCAGCGCTTTGGCGAGGCGGTACGCCTGGCCAAGGAAAAAATGGATCAGAAGAACGTCTATTTTACCAATCCGGCCTTTGACAAGGCATAAGACGCAGACACGGGAGGCTAAAAAGCCTCCCGTGTCTGTATTATTGGTTCAGCTCCAAGGCAAAGAGCGCCGCACCCAGCGCCCCATTCAACTGTGCCTGCTCGGAGATGCGCAGCTCCGCTCCCAGCCTCCGCTCAATGGCCTGGGCTACGCCCTTGTTTTTGGATACGCCTCCGGTCATCATATAAACCGGCTCCCCGCCAATCCGGCGGCAGAGCGCACAGGTCTTGGATGCCACCGACTCATTGAGGCCGTGGATGATATCGGCCCGGGATTTGTTCTGTGCGATGAGGGAAACCACCTCAGACTCGGCAAATACCGTACACATACTGGAAATGGTGATCTCCTCCTTCCAGGAGAGCCCGGCAGCGCTCATCTCATCCATGGACAGCTCCAGTGTCCGGGCCATCAGCTCCAGAAATCGTCCGGTGCCAGCGGCACATTTGTCGTTCATGACGAAGTTTACCACATTGCCCTGCTCATCTACCCGGATGACCTTGCTGTCCTGTCCGCCGATGTCGATGATGGTGCGCACCTCCGGGTCCAGGAAATGTGCGCCCTTGGCATGGCAGGTGATCTCTGTGATGGATTTGTCTCCCTGCTGAATGGCGCTCCGCCCATATCCGGTGGTAACCGTGGCGGAAATATCCTCCTGCTTCAGCCCCGCCTGTTCCAGGGCCTGCTCCAGGGCCCGCTGGGCTCCTGCGGCGGCGCCCGCACCTGTGGGCAGAATTACCTGCGCCACGATCCGCTTTTCCCGGTCCAAAATGGCCACATCCGTGCTGGTGGAGCCGCTGTCGATTCCCACATAATATCCCGCTCCGGTCATTGTTCTCGTCCCTTTCTCCTGCTCCTGAGGCGCCAGACCTTCCGCAAACGCCTCCAGCCGGGTGTGCAGCTGCCCGCTGCTCTGAACAGTGTAGTCCGATTCCAGCTTCAGCATAGGCACCGTCAGTTCATGGCGCAGTTTGGAATACTCAAAGCCATAGTAGTCACAGAATTTTACAGTATGATAGATGACACCACACAGATTGGGGTCCTGATACAGCCGTTTTCTGCCGCCGGCATCTGTCATGCGCATACAGGGTATCTGCCCCAGCAGCTCTCCCGCATACCAATCCATCAGACTGTCAAAATCCGTCAGCTCCTCCGGCGGGGGGCATACATTCCGATTATGCACACAGGTATCATTGCGTACAGGCAGAGGCATGGTTTGCTCCATCATGGAAAAGAGCTCCTTTCCCACTCTGCCGCCCAGTACGCTGAGATAGGGGCCAGTAGGCGGTGTCCAGGGATGAAAGGCATCCCGAAACCGCTGGAGCTGAAATTGTGTCCCCTTGTAGGCGGCATAGGCCTCTGCAAGACGAAGCAGCTCCGCCTTGGTCCTCTGCCTGGCGCAGGAGTCCCCACAGTGGAGCATATCCATCAAAAAGAGGAAATCCAGCTTTCCATGGGCCAACAACACATCGTAAGCGCTGCGAATGGTGTCGCAGCAGTTGACCAGAACCAGTTCCTTCACCCTGCCCTCCAGACAGGCCTCAATCACCGCTTTTCCAAAACCGCACAGGTTCGGGTGGCTTACCTCGTCACTGCGTTCAAAGCTTTCCGGCATATGGTCCAGCACCTGGCAGGTTCCGCCCAGCGCATCCAGCAACTCCACAGGGGTGTATTTGCAGATATACCATGTGGCGCTCATACCTTCTCCCCCTTTTCCGCCCGGAGCATCTCCACAAAGGCGTCCATACGGGTGGCCAGCTGGCCTTCCCCGCCGTGGCTGCGGTCACAGCCATCTCCATCCAGTACCAGACAGGGCAGACCGGCAGCCTCAAATTGCTCCTTGGCCAGTTGGGCGCCTCCCAGCGTGTGCTTGCAGCCCCAATGGCAGAACCAGACCACGCCATCCGCTTTGACCTGTCTGGCGGCGGCTATCCCCCGCTGGATCCGCCGCTCTACCGGCCCGTTGAAGGCGGAATATACCACGCGTCGGGCCATGGCATCGTAGGGATCTTCCGGGTTGGCCTTAACCAGTCCCTCAAAGCACATATCACAGCCCACTACCTGCACATCTTGATTGAAATCCGTAACCCGGCGCAGCGGCTCCACCCAAAAAGGGGTAGTGTGCATCCACAGAAGGCGCACGCCGGATGCCGGAGGGGCCTTTGGAATTTCCGCCAGACATTGACGGGTATAGGCCTCGGTTTCCGGCGTACCCAGCAAGGTGTGGAGCGTAAAGGCGGAAAACATCTCCCCTGTCAACTCGCCCAAAATCTTCCTGTCTGCCCGGAGCGTCATATATTGATCAAACTGATCCATACTGTTCTGGCTGCGGGCCACCGCCTCCTGTAAACGGCCCTCCGGAATCCTTTGGCCTGTCTGCCTCTCCACAAACCGTACCATCTCCCGGAGTTGGTCGGCTACGTAGCGCACCGCATACTCGTCCGGCTGATAAGGGACCTCCACCACAAACTGAGGTACCTGAAAGAACTCCGCCAGACGGCGGAAGGTCAGCAGATTGGCGTCGCACGCCAAGGTGGTGTTGAGAATAAAGCGGGGTTTTGGCATCAGGCCCTTTTCTGCCGCGCCGATAAAGATTTTATGGTAGGAACAGAAGGTCTCCGGCAGGCCTTCGCTCTCCGCATAATGAAGAAACTCCTGCTCCGCCTGTGTTCCGGACAGAAAACAGCCGAATCCTTCGCAGGAGTACGGATACAGTCCCGCTACCTGGAGGGGTTCACAGGGCAGAAACAGGCTTGCCATAGCCGCCCGTTCTGGATGCGCCAGAGGCGCGATCATGGATGTCATGGTCTGGACCGCCGCCATCTGTGCGGCTTTTGTGGTATCTTTTCCGGGAGCAGCCATAAGCTGCAGTTTCTTGGCCCGATAGCCAAAACGCAGCATACGCCGGGCCAGCAGGGGATTTTTCCGGCATTCTTTCTGAATGATCTCTCCAAAGTAAGTCACAATGTCTCCCATGATGTTCCTTCTTCCTTATGGCTTACAGGTGCCGCAGGGCGTGTATCCCTGTTCCAGCAAAGCCTGACGGGTTCCGGTGTAGTCCTGCCGGTTGGCCGGACTCATGCTCTCCACGCCGGAGCAGGCAGGCAGATGGAACTTCATGGAACTGGTGTTGAGCACATAGTGCGACTCTTCTGCCGCAGCGGTCTCCTCCGGCTGCGTGGTGGCGGCGGGAGCATCCTCCTCCAGCCAGCTCGCTCCTGTGGCGTAGTCGATGGCTACGCCAGGCTGGACATTGTAAACGTAGACGCAGAAGCATACACCTGCGCCGTCGTCCTCCACACTTTTGGCCTCCATTACCACGCCGCTGGCCAGCAGATTGTCCCCTTCAAAAACAGGTGTAACCCGGTAGAGCACGTGGTTGTCCGTCTCCTGCACATAATCCGCAACCTGATCCTCAAAGGGGAGCATCCCCTCCACATTGAGATAGCGGGTACCGGTAATCAGATTTTCCTCATTTGCGTTTTCACCGGACAGCTGATAGCCAATCAGGTGGCAGCGGTTATATAAATATTTTCCATCCACACAGTCGTATTTGACCGTTTGCCAGCCGGAGGGCTTTACCTGCCCGATGCTGCCCCGTTCCTCAGTCGGCATCAGGTCAGTGCCAATATTGGCATAGGCTGTCCCGCAGCGGCCCAGGTCATCCAGAGGACTATATCGCTCAAAAGAATTTGTAGTCTCATCCTCCGCCGGAAAATCCGGAACATTTTCATTAAGGACTACATAGGGTTCTCCGGAGTATTCCGGTAAATCCTCTAATGTATAGGAGGGTATATTGGCTTCAGGAGAGAAGGCGGAAAGCTGCTCACAGCCGCACAGCAGCATGCAGAATACGGATAGGACCACGAGCCAGGTGCGAGTTCGTTTCATGGTGGTATCTCCTCTTTTGTAGATTCACATATGGAGCATTATAGCATTTTGCACGTCAGATTGGCAAGGCACGCAAAGGGATGTCTGCGCTGCGTGGATTGCGTGCCGGTATGGCATCCGGTATAATGGGGCCTGAGGTGAACAATATGGATTGTACAAAAATTGGGGCGTCTATCCGGCAGCTGAGGCAGGAGCGGGGTCTGACACAGCAGCAGCTGGCAGATGGACTTCACGTCAGTCATAAGACGGTCTCCAAATGGGAATGCGGACTGGGCTGTCCGGACTCGGCCTTATGGGAGAGACTGTCCGCTCTTTTGGGCGCGGATCTGCTCAAACTGCTTCAGGGAGACCTGGATGCCAGCCAACCGAACCCGGGTAATATGGCCAAAGTTCGCTTTTACGTCTGCCCGGTGTGCGGAAATCTGCTGGTCGGAACCGGAGCCGGTGGGATCTTCTGCTGTGGCCGGAGCATAGAGCCCCTGCCCCCCGCTCCACAGCCGGAGCCGCTGAATCTGCAGATGGAGGAAATGGATCTGGACTACTATATTTCATGGGATCATCCCATGGAAAAAGATCATTTTTTGCAGTTTGCCGCCTATGTGCAGGATGACCGGGTACTGCTGATCCGTCTTTATCCGGAGCAGGAACGGGCAGTCCGTATTCCTGCCAGCAGACGGGATGGCAGCCTTTATCTGTACTGCACCAGACATGGTTTGCAAAAACACAAGCTGAAGTTCTAAACAAGAAGGGACCCAGAAGCAGACGCTTCCGGGTCCTTTTGGTTTATTCTCCCTCAGAAAGCAGCTTCATCAGCTCCTCCTCGGTCAGTACTGGAATACCCAGCTCATTGGCTTTTTTCAGCTTGGAGCCAGCGGCTTCTCCAGCCACCACATAGCTGGTTTTCTTGGAAACCGAACCGGACACTTTACCGCCCTGGGCTTCAATCAGCGCGGAGGCCTCTTTCCGGTCCAGATTGGCCAGGGTTCCGGTGAGAACAAAGGTCTTGCCCGCCAGCTTGTCCCCCACTGGAGCTTCCATACTGTCAAAAGACACGCCCGCCTCCCGAAGGGTCTGGATCAGATGCCGGCTCTGTTCATTCTGGAACCAATCGAGCAGGCTCTTGGCGGTAATACCGCCGATATCGGGTACAGCGGTCAGTTCCTCCTCGGTAGCGGACATCAACGCATCCAGTGTGCCAAAGCGGGCAGCCAGCACCTTCCCCGCCTTCTGCCCCACCTGCCGGATACCAAACGCAAACAGCAGGCGGCCCAAACCGGCAGACTTGGATTTTTCGATGGCGGCCATCAGATTTTCCGCGCTTTTTTTGCCCATCCGCTCCAGCGGCTCCACATCACCGGCCCGTAGCCGATAAAGGTCGCCGGGCCCCTTCACCAGTCCGGCCCCCACCAGAGCCTCCACCACGGCGGGCCCCAGGCCTTCAATATCCATGGCGTCCCGGCTGGCAAAGTGGACGATGTGCCGCAGCCGTTGGGCGGGACACTCGGCGCCCGTGCAGCGGATGTGGGCCCCATCCTCATCCCGGACCACAGGGGCCCCGCACACCGGGCAGTGGTCGGGCAGATGATAAGGTACCGTGCCCTCCGGACGTTTCTCCTTCAGCACAGACACGATCTCCGGGATGATCTCCCCGGCTTTCTGCACCAGCACGGTGTCCCCAATACGGATATCCTTTTCGGTAATAAAATCCTGGTTGTGAAGCGTGGCATTCGTAACAGTGGTTCCTGCAAGGTGAACGGCCTTTACAACTGCTTTGGGCGTAAGAACACCAGTTCTGCCAACCTGCACAACAATATCTTCCACCACGCTTTCCTTCTGCTCGGGAGGGTATTTATAGGCGGCCGCCCAGCGGGGGAATTTCGCGGTGGAACCCAGGATGCTTCTATCTGCCAGGCTATTTACCTTTACAACAGCTCCGTCAATGTCAAAGGGGAATTCTTCCCGGCCGTCTCCTAATGCGACGATGCGCTCCGCCACCTGCTGGATGGTGGAACAGGTGTAATGTGGAATTGCTTTAAAGCGCTGTTCCTGCAAATATTCCAAGGTTTCTACATGTGTGGTAAACGTCTTACCCTCTGCCCACTGGATGTTAAATACCCGGATATCCAGTTTGCGGGAGGCGGCGATTTTGGGGTCCAGCTGCCGCAGGGAACCTGCCGCCGCGTTACGGGGGTTTGCGAAGAGGGCTTCCCCCTTCATCTCCCGGGCAGCATTAAGCTGTTCAAAGCTTGTTTTTGGCATAAAGACCTCGCCCCGAACGATAAGTGACGGCAGAGCCTCCGGCAGGCGCAGCGGGATGGAGGGAATGGTTTTGAGGTTTTCCGTCACGTCCTCCCCCACTTGTCCGTCGCCTCGGGTAGCGCCCCGGACAAACAGTCCGTTTTCATATTCCAAAGCTACGGAAAGCCCGTCCACCTTGGGCTCCACATCATACTCCACGCTGCCCGTCAGGATGGCCCGCACCCGCTGGTCGAAGTCGTTCAGTTCCTCAAAGGAGAATACATCCTGAAGGCTTTCCAGAGGGACCCGGTGCCGGACCTCGGAGAAGCCGTCCGCAACCTTACCACCCACCCGTTGGGTGGGGGAGTCTGGAGTTACCCACTCAGGATGCTTGGCCTCCAACTCCTCCAAACGGCGGAGCTTATGGTCGAAATCATAGTCGGACATGCTGGGATTATCCAGCACATAGTACTCATAGTTGGCCTGCTCCAGCTCCCGGCGCAGGCTTTGAATCTCCTGTTTCTCGTCCATGGCGGACCTCCACTTGGAATCTTTGAGTGAGATGGGGCGCAAAGCGGTTGAGCAGCAGGTACAGCCAGAAGCCGCACAGCGCCCCCAGGGTGTTGAGAATAACATCGTCGATATCGGTAGAACGCATCAGGAAGTACTGCCCCACCTCCACCAGCACGGAAGTGCCCAGACCAACCAGGGCAGAGCGGCGCCAGTTGGCGTTACGGAACAGCAGAGCGGGGAAAAAACCAAGGGGCACAAACACTGCCAGATTGCCCAGGAAATTGAGGATGGTAAAGAACCCCCCGCCCCGGGTCAGGTCCTCCCAGTAATCTTGAAACATCCGGAACGGAACCAGGTTGACATTACTCCACAACGAGGGGCGGTCCACCAGCAGTTCAATATCTCCCCACAGTCCGGGGGAATCTTCCACCCAGTAGACCGGCCACAAGGTTACGGCCAGCACGCCAAACAGGCACATGATGAACAGGATCAGTCCCACCTCCCGCCAGAGACTGGTCCGCAGACCCATAGCCTGAAGCGCCCGTTTCCGATAGGGCCAGAAACAGCAGAACACAACAGCCGCTGGAACCCCGATGATAAGCATTTCCCGCAAATAATAAGGAATTTGATACATGGTATATCCCTCCTTTTCCCTCATTGTACCAGAAAGAAAAGAAAGGTATCTGTGCCTTCCCTTGTAAATTTCTTGTGATTTTCTTACGAACCAGCAACCGGCAGCTCCAGATAGGTGTCCGGTACCTGCCCCAGCAGCAGGGTCTCCGCCACACATACCTCCGCGGTTACCTGAGTATCCGTCTTTCCGCCGGGAATGAGAAGCGTAATCTTTACCTGTACATCCAACATGACCTGATGCAAGGTCTGGTTGATCCCTTCTGAGGTAAACACATTCCGAAACTCTGCTGTGGGCGTGGCGGTGGCCAGCACCTGTACCGGCAGGTCCGGTCCCCAGTCAGATGCGGTGGACAGTCCGGTGATACTGCCCAGGGGTATGCCTAGATCCTCGCTGTTCAAAGCGTCTACTTTCTCCAGAACCGTTTGCAGAATCTGGGTGCGCAAGGCGTTCAGCTTGGCAGAATTAGTGGAAAGGAGCGTCACCTGTCCGCTGCTGTCCCGCTCCAGGGTTACCAGGTCCTGATAGGCTACCGCCTCCGCCGACAGGGTCTCTATCACCGCATCATTGATGATGCCGGTGACCACGTTTTCTGTCTTGGCCTGGGCCAAAGTAGTAACTATCGGCCGCAGCGCATTGTCCAAAGCGGCGATGACCAGCAGGGCCAGCCCTACCCCTAGCAGAGCGGACAGCGCCAGTCCCCTGCCCCGCCGTATAGCTGGCTCACTGCGTCTCACCCGCGGTTTACGAAGCCAGGGGCGATATCTGGGTCTGGCAGCCATAGCTTCACCTCCTGCTGGAGGCTATGCAAGAGGTGCTTGCCCTTATGCCTGGGAGCGCAGCAGCTCCTCCACCGCCAGCATGATCCCGGCTTTACCACTCTCATAGGTCAGGCCGCCCTGGAGATAAGCGGTGTAGGGTTCCCGCATGGGTGCGTCGCAGGATAGCTCGATGGATGCCCCCTGAATAAAGGCTCCGGCGGCCATAATAACCTGACAATCGTAACCCGGCATGTCCCAGGGCTCTGGAGTGACATAGGAATCCACCGGTGCGCCAAACTGGATCCCCTTGCAGAACTTCTTCAGGGGTTCAGGAGCGCCGAAATGGAGCATCTGAATGATATCGTGGCGGACCGAATCAGAGGCGGGGTCCACCCGGTAGCCCAGCAGCTCCATCATGCGGGCGGCAAAGACCGCCGTCTTTACCGCCTGGGCGGTGGTATGGGGGGCAAGGAAAAGGCCTTGATAGAGGCTGCGATTAGCGCCAAAGGTGGAGCCGCACTCCTTCCCGATGCCAGGCGTGGTGAGCCGCATGGCGGCTCCTTCCACCAGGTCACGCCGTCCGGCAATGTATCCCCCGGTGGGGGCCAGGCCGCCGCCGGGGTTTTTGATCAGAGACCCCACCACCAAATCAGCTCCCACCTGAGTGGGCTCAATGGTCTCCACAAATTCCCCGTAGCAGTTATCTACCAGTACTGCCGCATGAGGGTTGTTGTCCTTTACCACTTGAGCCAGTGAGCCGATCTCCTCCACGGACAGGGAGTTCCGGGTAGCATAGCCGCGGGAGCGCTGGATGAGCACCGCCTTCACCCGGGGGTCCTTCACCGCCTCCGCCAGTCCTACCGGGTCGGGAGTGTTGTCAACCAAATCCACTTGCCTATACTCAATTCCGTAGCTTTTCAGAGATCCAGGCCCCTTGTCAACCACGCCGATCACGCCCAGCATGGTGTCATAGGGCGCGCCCACTGCGGAGACCAGCACATCTCCCGGCTTCAGCGCTCCGAACAGGGCACAGGAGATGGCATGGGTGCCGTTTACAAACTGTACCCGCACCAGAGCATCCTCGGTATGAAACAGCTCGGCAAAGATCAGGTCCAGAGTATCCCGGCCCAGGTCGTCATAGCCGTAGCCGGTGGTACCGGCGAAGTGTGCCTCGGACACCCGGTGCTTCTGAAAAGCCGCCAAAACTTTATTGGTATTCTCCTCTGCGATGGCGTCAATGCGGTCAAACTGAGGCCGAATATCAGCCTGAGCCTGAGACGCCAAGGCTTTGACCTTATCACTTATCTGTAAAGACATATCCCTTTAACCTTCTTGATATTTCTATATTTTTTATTCAAGCTTGGCCTGAGCAAAGGCCTCTACCAGATTGGCGCAGGCCTTGATGTCATCCAGGTCGGCCATCTCCTGCGGGGTGTGGATATACCGGGTGGGAATGGAAATGCCGCCAGTGTATACACCCGCCCGGGTCTGGTGAATGGCGCCGGCGTCTGTGCCGCCCGCCTTTAAAATATCCTTTTGGGCGGAAATTCCCTGCTCCTTGGCCAGGGTGTCCAGCTTGGCCACCACAGCGGGATGGCAAATTACGGAGCTGTCCATTACCTTGATCGCGGCTCCCTTCCCCGCCACGCTGGAACATTCGTGAGGGGCGTCCGGGATGTCGTCGGAGTCTGTAACGTCCACAGCGATGCCGTAATCCGGGTCCACACCGTAAGCTGCGGTCCGTGCGCCCCGGATACCTACCTCCTCCTGAACGGTAAAGACAAAGTAGAGATCATTTTCCGCGTCCTTCAGCTGCTCCATCGCCATCAGCAATACCACACAGGCAATGCGGTCGTCCAGATAGGGAGAGATGATCCGGGAGCCATTCATAAAGGCTGCGGTGTCATAGACAGCAGTATCCCCCACCTGCACCATGGCCTTGGCCTCGGTCTCATCCCGGGCGCCGATATCCAGATAGAGGTCGTCCAGCTTCATCTCCTTGGGATCGGTTTTGCCTGGACAGGCCACCACGCCCCGCACGCCGTTTTTAAAGCGAATGGGGGTGCCCAGTACCTCGTGGGCGGACAGACCGCCGATACGGCCGAAACGCAGGAAGCCTTTTTCGTCAATGTGAGTGATAATGAAACCGATGGAATCCATGTGGGCGGCAAACATGATCCGCTTTCCGCCTCCGCGCTTATGGCAGATCAGGTTGCCCAGGGTGTCGGTGGTGATCTCGTCCACAAAGGGAGCGGCCAGCTTTTCGATGGCCTGGGCCACCTGCCGCTCATCGCCCGAGGGTCCGTGACAGGCGTTCAGCGCCTGCAGTGTCGCTAAAATATCCATGTTTAAACCTCCTTGGCCACATCGTGGACCAGCGCCCTGGCCAGAGCCAGCACTGCGTCCAGATCGCTGACACAGGCCACACTGGCGGGGGCGTGAATGTAGCGCACCGGCGCGGAGAGCACCGCTGTACGGACGCCGGCCTTGGTGCGCTGAATGGCGGAGGCGTCGTTGGAGCCAGACACAAATTGCTTGAGCTGCCAGGGGATTCCGTTTTCCTCTGCCAGGGCCCGGAGCCGCTCAAACAGCCCCCGGTCCACGATAGAGCCCCGATCCATAAAGGTGAGTACCGCGCCCTTACCCAGGGCGCACACCTGCTGATGAGGCTCAGTATCCGGCAGATCGGCGGCGGTGGTTCCCTCCACCACCAGGGCCAGTTCCGGGGTCACTGAGAAGGCCGCGCCGAAAGCGCCACGGGTGCCTACCTCTTCCTGAGCGGTAAAGACGAAGGTACAGTCTATGGGCAGCTCTTCCTTCAGCAGCGTAAGCAGCACCGCGCAGCCCAGCCGGTCATCCAGGGCCTTGCCTTTTAGCAAACCGTCGCCAAAGAGTTCAGGCTGCGTGGTAAAAACCGCCACATCCCCCAGAGAAACCAGCTTTTCGGCCTCCTCCCTGTTTCTTGCACCGATGTCAATATAGTAGTCGTCCAGCTTGGGGACCTGCTTTTCCTCGCCTCGACTCACCAGATGGTAGGCCTTTAGGCCGATGACGCCGGGCAGACGGGCGGTGCCGATCAGCACCGGCTTACCCAGGAGCACCCGTCGGTCGATGGACCCTACGGTATCAAATTTCAAGTACCCCTCATCCGTAATATGTCGGACCATCAGACCTACTTCATCCATATGGGCACACAACAGCAGCTTGTTCCCCGCCGTCTTTTTCCCCTTTTTCAATACGATCAGATTGCCCAAAGCATCAGTACGGATATCCTGAGCATAGGGCGCGGCCTCTGCACGCAAAAAGTCCCGCACCTCGTCTTCCCAACTGGATACACCGCTGAGGGCACTCAGCTGCATGACCAGGTCTTTCACAGCGGCCACTCCTTTCCCAGATCTTCGGTAAACGCGGCCAACAGCCGGGCAGTCTGCTCCAAGTCGCTGAGAGACAGCGTTTCAATGGGAGTGTGCATATACTTCAGCGGCAGAGAGAGCACAGAGGTGGCCACTCCCTCCCGGCTGATCTGCATCTCCCAGCCGTTGGTGCCAGTGTGACCCGACATAACCTCCTGCTGGTAGGGTATCTTCCCGCCCTGCGCTTTCTCCAGCATGCGTTTGGTCATCCAGCGGGTCATATTGGGCCCCACTCCAATGGCCGGGCCCCCGCCCAGTGTAAAGGTCTTGTCTGCGGGACCGTCAGGGGTACGGCCGTGGGTCACGTCCACCGCCACGCAGCAATCAGGCTGTATGGACCAGGTGCCCACAGTGGCCCCTACCCCGGAGACCTCCTCCCGGGTGGAACCCATCACGTACACATCCACGTCCAGCTCGCGGTCCGCCAGCAGCTCCATAGTCCGCAGCAGTACCGCAAAGCAGGAGCGATCATCCAGGGCTTTGCCGCACATCTGCTCCGCACCCAAAGAAAAGCAACTGCCCCGATACACGACTGGTGTGCCTACTGGGATTCTGGCCTGGGCCTGTCCCTGGGACATGCCCACATCAATGCGCAGATCGGACAGCGGAATGGACTTGCTTTCCTCTTCTCCGTCGTGAAGATGGGGGGGCTGGCAAGTTACCACACCGGGCAGGGGTGGTTGAGTAAGGACCCATACCTCCCGGCCAGGCAGCATACGGGGATCTACCCCGCCGATGGAGCGGAAACGCAGAAACCCATCCGCCACACCGGTCACCAGAAGGCCAATCTCATCCAGATGGGCGTCCAGCAGCAGCTTTTTCGCCCCAGGGCGGCCACAGCGGCGAACGCCGATCAGATTTCCCATCCGGTCCACCTGCAGCTCGTCCACCAGAGGCTCCAGCAGACAGGAGGCGACTTGAACCGCAGGGGCTTCAAAGCCGGAGGGAGCTGTGCAGCCGCACAGCTCCTCCAGAACTGTTTTGATATCCAACAGAATATTCACGCTCCTTTATGATGTTACGGTAAACCGTAGATGATCTTTTTAAAGGCGGCCCCCCGCTCCATAAAGTTCTTGAATTTGTCAAAGGATGCACAGGCGGGAGACAGGATCACCACGTCGCCAGGCTTGGCGGCACGATGGGCCGCCAGCACCGCCTCCTCAAAGTCGTCAATCACGGTAATGGGGAGCATCTCGGGGACATAGCCGGTCGCCTGTTCCACTGCAGCACGGATCTTGGCAGCGGTGTCCCCGGTAAGGAACAGTTCCTTTACATGTTCTGTAATCTCAGGCCCAAGCACGTCAAAGGGGATGTGCTTATCGTAGCCGCCAGCGATAAGAATGACCTTTTGCCGGAAGGAGCGCAGGCCCGCAATGGTGCGGGAGGGGCTGGAGGCGATGGAATCGTTATAGTACTTTACGCCGTTCAACGTACGTACCAGCTCAATGCGGTGCTCCACACCTGCAAATTTTGATGCAAACTCCCGGATGACCTGATCGGGAATCAAGCCGTCCAGAGCAGCGATGGCGGCCATATAGTTCTCCACGTTGTGGTCGCCGGGCAGCAGGATATCAGATACCGGCAATACAGGCCGCTCGTGCATGGCGTTGCGCACCCAGATGACTCCGTCCTTGAGAAATACCCCTTTTTCCAGCTCCTGACAACGGCTGAAGAGCGTTACATGTCCCGGAGCCTCCGGAGCAAAGCCGCGGGTTATCTCGTTATCCTGGTTCAGCACCAACAGGCCATCCGGGTTCTGATAGAGGAAGATATTCCGCTTGGCATCCACATACTCCTCCATGGATTTGTGTACATCCAGATGGTTGGGGGCCAGATTGGTGACCACAGCAATATCCGGACTTTGCCGCATGGTCATCAGCTGGAAGGAGGACAGCTCCAGTACCGCCACATCCCCCGGCTCCATGCCATCCACGTCCGGCAGTAGAGGCTTACCGATATTCCCGCCCACATACACGGTCTGGCCCGCGGCTTTCAGAAGCTCGGCAATGATGGTGGTGGTGGTGGTTTTCCCATCGCTGCCTGTTACCGCAATGGTTTTGCAGGGACAGACCTGGAAAAACACCTCCATCTCAGAGGTGAGGATCGCACCACGCTGGAGTGCTTCCACCAGCTCAGGCAGGTCGGGCCGCATGCCGGGCGTGCGGAAGATAACCTCAAAGTCCAGATCCTTCAGATAGTCCGGCCCCAGCTTGAGTTGGGCGCCAAGGCTCTCCAGCTCTTCTGCCAGTCCCGCGAAGGATTCTTTTGGCTTCTTGTCACAGGCGGTTACCTTTACTCCTGCCCGCAGCAGCATCTTGACCAGCGGAGTGTTGGATACCCCGATTCCGATGACAGCCACCCGCTTGCCTTTCAGGCCCGCCAGATATTCCTGTATGGTGGAACGCTTCATAACAGTTCCTCCCTTTTCATAGTTTAACCAATTTATTATATCCTACCTGGAGTGAAAATTCAATCAGGAGCGGCTTTTGATTTGACAATTGGATGGGAATACGGTAAAATACCCTACGCAAGCAAGCTGGACAGCCGCGCGGCCGGGGCGAAAGGCCCGGCTGTGAGGAAAGTCCGGGCTCCACAGGGCAAGGATAACGGGTAACACCCGCCGGGGGCGACCCCAGGAAAAGTGCAACAGAAATAGTCTGCCGGTCTTTGGCCGGTCAAGGTGGAAAGGCGAGGTAAGAGCTCACCCGATGGCGTGCCAAGCGTCCATCGCTGTAAACTCTATCCGGAGCAACGCCGTGGAGGGACATGAGGCTGGCCCGGCCGTCCCGAGGAGGCGGCTTGAGCGTACCGGCGACGGTGCGTCGAGATAGATGGCTGTCTTAAATGACAGAACCCGGCTTACAGGCTTACTTGCGGATATGATGGCCCGGAGCACAGCGCTCCGGGCCATATTTTTCTCTTTTTTCTGATTTTTTCTTGACTCTTCCCCTATGTCAGATGATACACTCTCCTCAGCAAAGGAGGACGAGTTCATGAAAATGAAGGAAGTCTGCATGGCCACCGGGCTTACAGAGCGCGCTGTACGATTTTATGTGCAGGAGCAGCTGGTGTTCCCCCAGTCCCAGCGCCGGGGAGGGCGCACCTGGCTGGATTTTTCGCAGGTCGATGTGGATCGGCTTAAGGCCATTTCGGTACTGCGGAAAGCTGGATTTACAATCGGCGAGATCCGCTCCATGGTATTGGACTTTCAGAAAAATGCACCAGATGCCTCCTTTGCCCTGCGGCGGCGATTACAGCAGGCGATGGATGCTTATGAGCGTTTGCTTCATGTTGATACCACCAAAGCCGGCAGCCTTGTGGAATACGCCGCACTACTGGAGAAGGAAGTAAGTGAACGCCCGGTCCCTTCCTCTGATCAGCTCCGCCCCTGCCTTAGCGACTGCTCCGACAAAATTGAATGGCTGTGCATGTTTGGTATGTCATACCTGTTTTGGTGCGTCTATACGCGACTGATAGATCAGCTGTTTTTCCTCACAAATATTCTGATTCTTGTGATGCCTTTTGTGATACTCCCCCTCCCCATAGCCCTGATCCTGGGCAGCAAGGCGGGAAAATGGCTGTGCCGTCATTTTGAATATATCCCATGAAACAGACGCTGCCCCTGCTCATGCAGGGGCAGCGTTTTTCAGTCCTCATCCCGGCGGATGATAAGTTTTTTCTGGATCTCCCTCAGGCGGGCACGGGCAGCTTTGCGGGCGGCAACAGCCTGCTGAAGACCCTGCTCCAGATCAGACCGTACGTCTTCTCTGGTATTCCGGGCCATGTCCTTTATCGCCTGCTTAGCCTGTTTGGCAGCCTGCTTATACGCCTTTCGTGCCTCACGCAGCTGTTGGGTCAGGCGGCCGGGGCGGGCCTGGAGGTTGGGGTACGCCTGATGGATACGGCGAATGAGCAGATTTCGGTCGTGGAGCAAAGCGTGGATCTGCCGGCTGATCTCCTCTGTATTATCTCCGGCCTGGCTGTCGATCTCCCGGCGAACCACGCCCATCAGGAAGTGGGCGGTGATATAGTCCGCAGCCAAAAGGACAAGCACGCCCCACGCAGTCAGTCTCAGGAGGCGCGGGTCCCAGCTATCCATCCAGTGGAAAAATACAGGATCGATAACATGGACAATAACCACACAGGCGGCCCCAAAGAGCAGCAGGTTGCCGATCCAGATGCGGCCGTGCAGGTTCATTGGCTTTTGACTATAATCCCACCATCTGGCATGGAACCTTTTTTCCATGTACCAGGAGGTAAAGTATTCCAACGCTCCGCAGAGCACCATACCGGCCAGGAAGGTCTCTCCCAGCGTTCCCCTTCGGACGGCCAGGCCACCTACCACCAGGGTGACCGTCACCACACCCCAGCCATAGATGGGGCAGTAGGGACCAATCAGAAACCCCCGGTTGATGAAGCGGTGAAACTGAATGTACTTCAGGGTGACTTCCATCACCCAGCCCAGGCAGGAGAACAGAAAAAATTCCAGCACCAGCATCCATAACAGCGACAGATCCATAAGTACTCCCTTCTGAATCAAATGGAAAAAGCGGGAAAGCCCGGGGCTTTCCCGCTTTTCGATTGGGTTTGCTCAAACTCAGTCCTGATCCCAGTTATGCCAGACGTTCTGGACGTCGTCGTTGTCCTCCAGCAGGTCAATGAGCTTTTCCATGTTCTTGATATCTTCCTCATTTTCCAGCTTGACATAGTTCTGGGGAACCATCTCCACGGCGGCCTGAACAAAGGTGTAACCCTTTTCCTCCATGGCAGCCAGCACAGTGCCGAAGGAGTCGGGATCGGTGTATACCTCAAACACCTCATCCTCCACCTGCATGTCGTCGGCGCCGCAGTCCAGCGCGTCCATCATAACGGTGTCCTCGTCCAGGTCCTCCTTCTCAATGACGATAACGCCCTTGCGGTCAAAGGACCAGGACACACAGCCGGTAGCGCCCAGGCCCTTGCCGTACTTGTCCAGCAGGTGGCGCACCTCGGGGGCGGTACGGTTGCGGTTGTCGGTGAGGGCGTCCACAATGACAGCCACACCAGAGGGACCATAGCCCTCATACACCACGTTCTCGTAGGCGTCGGCGTTGCCGGAACCTAGCGCCTTGTCAATGGTGCGCTTGATGTTGTCGTTGGGCATGTTGGCCGCCTTGGCCTTGGCAATAACCGTGGCCAGGCGGGAGTTATTGTTGGGATCGCCGCTGCCGCCAGTCTTGACGGCCACGATCATCTCACGGGCAATCTTGGTAAAAATCTGGGAGCGCTTGGCGTCGGCCGCGCCCTTGGTCTTCTGGATATTATGCCACTTGGAATGTCCTGACATTGGTACTCGTTCCCTTCCTCGTCGAAAATCAGCGCATCTAGTTTATCACGTTTGCATCTGCTTGGCAAGCCCTCACAGATAGGAAAAAGCCTCTTTATGCTGCTGTGTGGTCAGAACCTCCACCTTGGGGAAACCGGACGCCAGCCATTTGGCCAGCACCGGTACCACCACCTGCTCGGTGGGATAGTGGCCGGCGTCGATCAGGTTGACCCCCAGGGCCTTGGCATCCAGAAAGCCATTATACTTCACATCTGCGGTGACGAAGGTATCACAGCCCATAGCCAGAGCATCCTGCAGCATATCGGCACAGGCGCCGCCGCCCACCGCCACCCGGCGCACCGGACGGCGGGCATCCACGTAGCGTACGCCGTTTGCCCCCAGGGACTCCTTTACAAAGGCGGCAAAAGCAGGGGCATACATGGGAACACCGGCGGTATTGCCCACCCGTCCGATGCCGTATGGCCGTCCGGATGCGTCCACTCCGTCCTGCTTGAGCTGCTCAATCTGAGTGAGCCCCAGCCTTTGGGCCAGGGCATCGTTGACACCTCCGTGGACCGCGTCCAGGTTGGTGTGGGCGCAGATAGCGGCGATCTGATGCTCCGCCAGAGACAGCAGGATCCGTCCGGTGGGGTCGCCGTCCGTAATGGACTTGGCCGGGAAGAAAATGACCGGGTGGTGTGAAACGATGAGCTGGCAGCCCAGACCGGCCGCCTCAGCCGCCACCTCCTCAGTAATATCCAGGCTTACCAGCAGCTTCTCCACCTGCCGGTCTCCCCTGCCTACCAAAAAGCCGGCGTTATCAAAGTCCATCTGCAGTGAAAACGGAGCCAGTCCGTCCAGATACTGATAAATCTCTCTTACTGTTGCCATGTTGACCACTCCTCACTTAGACGAAGGAGGTCCTGATAAACCGCCTTCATTTCTGTCAGACGGACCTGATCCGAGCTCCGGCTGGAGCGGCTCAGCCCATCCAATGCCCGCCGGGTCTGTGCGGTAAGCCGGTCCAGATACAGGCCTCTCAGGGGGGCATCCATATCCTGATACTGCCGGCCGGCCCACTGTTCTCCGGGTGTCAGCGGTTCCATGGTTCCGGCATACACCTGGAAGGCAACGTAGATGGTCTCCCCCTCCTTGCTCAGCAGCTCCTGCCGGATGGTATACCCGTGGCGCTGCAGCCAGAGTCGCAGCTCCGGCTGGGCGCTCATAGGCTGGAGCAGAAGCGTTTTACCACCTGTCTGGAGCCAAGGCGCCGCCGACAGGATTTCCGCGATGGTTTCCCCACCCATTCCGGCAATGGCCACAGCGTCCGCCTCATCCGGCGAAACACCGGCCAAGCCATTGCATAGCCGGAAATCCATAACATCGGTCAGCCCATATTTCTCCGCCGTGGCTTTTGCCCGCTCCAAAGGTCCTTTCCGCAGGTCGGTGGCAATGGCTCCGGGAATAACGCCCCGCAGAATAAGCCAGGCCGGAAGATAGGCGTGGTCCGTCCCCACATCGGCCAACCGGGACTCTTTGGGTACCAGACCCGCCACTGACAGCAGCCTTGGGGAAAGTTCCAATGTCCGCATTGGTAGCACCTCCTGATAAAAAAGGAGCGGTTGTACCGCTCCTTTTTTATGGCGTTTTACTGGGCGGAGCCCACGCTGGCGTTGATCTTGGCCAGCAGCTCGTCCACGTCCACACCGTGAACCATGCAGGCCTCCTCCACGGTCTCACCGCGGGAAGAGGGGCAGCCCAGGCAGTGCATGCCAATAGACAGGAAGATGGGCGCGGTCTCAGGAGCAATATCCAGGATGTCGCCGATGATAGTATCTTTGGTAATCTGAGCCATGGGGTAATACCTCCAAATTTCTAGGATATCGGTAGTATATCCTATTTTCTTCCGTTTGGCAAGAGATTTTGCAATTTCCGCAAACAAAAAGGGCGCCCTTCACGGGCGCCCTTCTCTTGCGTAGCTTAGTGCTGCTCGCCGCGCATGCGGGCGAAGCAGTCGCTGCAGTACACAGGACGGTCGGACTTGGGCTCGAAGGGAACCTTCGCCTCACCGCCGCAGGCAGCGCAGGTGGCGGTAAAGTACTCCCGGGGGCCGCGGGAAGCAGCCTTGCGAGCGTCGCGGCAGGCTTTGCAGCGCTGGGGCTCGTTCTGGAAGCCGCGCTCGGCGTAGAACTCCTGCTCACCGGCGGTGAACACGAACTCCTGGCCACATTCCTTACATACCAGAGTCTTGTCTTCGTACATGATGATACCCTCTCTTTGCTTCTTTGCCCAGGTCCTCCGGAAGATCCGATCGTGCTGGGTCAGTTGTAATATGCGTTCAGCTTGCGCTGATATCGCCAGATACAGATTGCTGCGCCAGCTTGCGACGGATTCTCTGGACAGCGTTGTCCACCGATTTGGGGGACTTGTTTACCTCGACCGCAATCTCAGCATAGGACAGCCCCTTCAGATACAACCTGAGTATACTTGCTTCGAAACCAGACAGCTGGCCGTTAAGCGCATCCATGCGCTCTCGGAACGACTCTCTGCTCAGGAAAATCTCCTCCGGGTCCTCTGCTTGCTGGCCGGGCGCACCACAGGCAAAACGCTCACCGGCTCCGCTAAAAAGAGGGGTTTCGAATGAAACTGAGTTGTTCAGCGGTGTGTGCTTATCTCTTGCTGCTGCTTTGACGGCGGAAAACAGCCGATTTTTCACGCAAATCTCCGCATAGGTACGAAAAGAGGCTGCCTTTTGCGGATCGTACTCTCTGATTGCGCTGAGCAGGCCCACCATACCCTCCTGAATCAGATCCTCGCTGTCCCCACCAGCCAAAAAATACGGCCGGGCACACATCCGCACCAAACGGTTGTAGCGTAAAACAAGGGTCTCCTCCGCCATGCGGTCACCCGCTGCGGCCTGAGCGCACAGGATTTCATCACTGGGTTCCTGGTGAAGCTGTTCTGGTGTCATGCTGTTTCTCCTTGCACATTATAAGCGTCGTGCCGCCATTTTGTCAAGCATTTACGAAAAATATTTCCAATTCCTCAGTAATTTTTAATCACATTTGCCAAGTGCTCTGCAATTTTCTGTGCATCAGTCTGGCTGCTGGCCTCTACCATGACCCGGATCAGTGCTTCCGTGCCGGAGGGGCGAACCAAAACGCGCCCGGAACCGGCCAGTATGGCCTCCTGTTCCGCCACCGCGTCCCGAATTGCCTGGGCCGTCATGATGGCCTCTTTTTTCGCCTTGTCCGCCACGGGGACGTTAATCAGCACCTGAGGATACCGCTTGCAGCCCTCCACCAGCTGAGACGCCCTTTTTCCGGAGCGATGCAGCAGTGCCAGAAACTGCAGCGCAGTCAGCTGACCGTCACCTGTGGTGGCATATTTGCGGAAAATGGTATGGCCCGACTGTTCCCCGCCCAGGACATAGCCGCTTTCCTCCATCTTCTCCAGCACGTTGCGGTCCCCCACGGCGGTGCAGAACAGCTCCATGCCGTGTTCCCGGCAGAATATGTGCAGGCCCAGATTGCTCATAACCGTGCCCACAATGGCATTCCCAGGGAGTTTGTTCTGGCTCAGCAGCTCCAGTCCGCAGGCGGCGATCACCTGGTCGCCGTCAATCTCCTCCCCTGTCTCGTCCACCATCAGGCAGCGGTCGGCGTCGCCATCAAAGGCAATGCCCAGATCATAGTTTCCCGCCGTTACCATAGCCTTCAGACTGTCCAGATGGGTGGAGCCGCAGCCGTTGTTGATATTCACCCCGTCAGGGTCGGCGTTGATGATGTCAGCGTGAAGATCGTCAAACTGGTCAAACAGCCGCCCGGCGGTAGCGGAGGAGGCGCCATTGGCGCAGTCTACCAGGATATGCAGGCCGGCCAGATCAGAGTCAATGGTTGACACCAGGTGATCAATATAGTCCTGGCTCTCCTTTTGATCGGCATACACCACCCTGCCGATCTCTCCGGCAGTTTTACGCGGAACCTGCACGTTATTCAGAATGATATCTTCAATTTTTCCCTCCAGCTCATCGGATAGCTTGAAGCCCTGGCTATTGAAAATTTTAATACCGTTATGCTCAAAGGGGTTATGAGAGGCGGAAATGACGATGCCGGCGTCGCAGCCGCTGTCCACCGTCACCCAAGCCACGCCGGGGGTGGGGATCACACCCAGGTGAAGGACATCCGCTCCGGCGGAGCACAGTCCGGCAATGAGCGCGCCCTCCAGCAGATCGGAGGAAATGCGGGTATCCTTGCCAATGGCGAAGCGGGGCTGCCCCTCCCCTTTCTCCTGCGCCATCACATAAGCGGCAGCCAATCCGACCTGGAAAGCCAGTTCTGCGTCCAGGCCAGCGTTTACCACGCCACGAATACCGTCGGTTCCAAACAGTTTACCCATAATTGATTACCTCTTTCTGCCCAAATCATCAAAATTTTGTTTTAATGCGTGCTCCACAGGAAAAATACTTCCTATCATCACTACCAGCTGAACCCCTTCCACCACGGCACACCAGATACCAACTGTGTCGCTCTCCCTGCCCAGAGACGGCAGAGCGGCACATATGCTTACCGGAAGCAGAATCAGCCCCAAACGGAACCAAAGTCTGCCGCAATACCGATGGGCAAAGTCCCAGGTCTGCTGGCTTTTCATGGAGCGGGCGGTACGATAGCCGTAAACGCCGTTGATCGTTTCAGGCGGTTTCCTTTGAAAGCGCCTGCCGAAAAAGAGCATAATAACAGGGAGCAGCAGATTCATCGCCAGGCAAAAAATCCAAAAACCCATTAGGATCCTCCTAGGAAAAGGTAAGCTGCTCCATGCCGCTCCCGCCGGGAACCGGCAGACCCAGATGCTCATAGGCGTGCCGGGTGACGCACCGGCCCCGGGGCGTACGGGTGAGAAAGCCCATCTGCATGAGATAGGGCTCATATACATCTTCCAGAGTAACCGCCTCCTCGTTGATGGTGGCGGCCAGCGTCTCCAGACCGACCGGGCCGCCGCCGTAATGCTGGATGATGCTGGAAAGCATCCGCCGGTCAATGGCATCCAGGCCCAGATGATCTACTTCCAGAGCGGTGAGAGCGGCGTCCGCCACATCTCGGGTTATAACGCCTCCCGCTTTCACCTGGGCAAAATCCCGTACCCGACGAAGCATCCGGTTTGCAATACGGGGCGTCCCCCGGCTTCTCTTGGCAATCTCCATAGCGCCATCCGCCTCAATGGGAACCCCCAGAATACCAGCCGAGCGGGTGACGATGAGGGCCAACTCCTCCGGCGTATACAGCTCCAGACGCAGGGTTACGCCGAAGCGGTCCCGAAGTGGCGCGGAAAGCTGCCCCGCCCGGGTGGTAGCGCCGATGAGGGTAAACTTGGGCAGATCCAACCGGATGGAGTTGGCGGACGGCCCCTTGCCAATGATGATATCAATGGCAAAATCCTCCATGGCGGGATAAAGGATTTCCTCCACCTGCCGGTTCAGCCGGTGGATTTCGTCCACAAACAGGATATCATTTTCCGCAAGGTTGGTCAGCAGCGCGGCCAGGTCCCCTGGCTTTTCAATGGCGGGACCGGAGGTAATGCGGATATTGACCCCCATCTCATTGGCAATGATATTGCTCAGGGTGGTCTTACCCAGCCCCGGAGGACCGTGAAGCAGAACATGATCCAGAGGTTCGCTGCGCATCTTGGCCGCCTGGATGAATACCTCCAGATTTCCTTTCGCCTTTTGCTGGCCGATATATTCATTTAATGTTTTGGGACGCAGAGAGCCCTCGTTCTCGTCGTCCCTGGTCAGGGAGGTGGTCACCAGAGGCTCCTCTGTCTCAAATCCATCCTCAGAAAACGCGATACTCAAAGTCTCACTTCCTTTTTCGGAACTGGCTTCCGGTATTGGAGCAGATCACCGCCCAATTTATTTCACCATTTTCTTGAGGGCCTGCTTGATGATCTCCTCCAGGCTGAGAGCTTCCAGATCGATGCCCTTGAGGGCCATGCCGATCTCAGTCTGGGAGTAGCCCAGCACCGCCAGGGCGGCGGCGGCTTCAGAGGACTTGTTTTCCGGAATGACGGTGACGCCCGTGCCGCCGTAAGCCTCTCCCCCAGGCGTAATCTGACCTTTGGCCAGCTTATCCTTTAGTTCCAGGATGATCCGCTGGGCAATTTTCTTTCCGATGCCCTGGGCGACGGTAAGCGCTTTCTCATCTCCGGTAATGATGCTCATGGCCAGCGACTCCGGCGTGGCGGCGGACAGAATGGACAGAGCGGCTTTGGGGCCCACACCGGATACCGAGATCAGCAGCTGAAAACAGTTGAGCTCGTTCTCAGAGACGAAACCGTAGAGCTCCATAGCGTCCTCCCGGACATTCAGATGGGTAAACAGTTTGGCGCTCTCCCCTTTTTTCAGCCTGGAAAGGGTATTGTTGGTGGTCCGGCAGGCATAGCCCACGCCATTACAGTCAATAACCGCCAAATACGGCGCAGTATGGGCCACCACTCCTTTTACGTAATAAAACATACCGCAAACTCCTAATCATGATGTACTGCATATCGTCCGCTGCCCGGCCGGGCGGCGTCAGGACTTTGAAGGCGAGAGGTAAAAGATCTGGCGTGGCAGAGGGCAATCGCCACGGCGTCGGCGGCGTCGTCCGGCCTGGGAACGGCCTTCAGGTTCAACAGCCGGCGGGTCATATCCATGACCTGCCGCTTTTCTGCTTTTCCATATCCTACCACCGCCTGTTTTACCTGGCTGGGAGAATATTCATAAATCGGAACCCCGTACTGCTCTGCAGACAGGAGAAGCACCCCTCTGGCCTGGGCCACACCGATTCCGGTGGTGATGTTGTTGTTAAAAAACAGCTCCTCGATAGCCATGACATCCGGTCTGAACTGACTCAGAAGCATCCCCATGTCGTCGGAGATCTGTTTCAGGCGGGCGGGCAGAGGCTCCCCCGCCGGTGTGGTGATGGCGCCGCACTGTACCAGACGCTGCCTGCTGCCGGCGGCTTCCACCAGTCCAAACCCCACGATGGCAAAGCCGGGATCGATCCCCAGAATCAGCATCGGTTTTGCTCCTTTCCTGTATCCATACAAAGTTTATTTTACCACGGGATTTACCCCTTGTGCAAGACGAAAAAGAGAGCCGGCCCAGGTGGGGCCGACTCCCTGTTCATGCTCTGGGATGGGCTTTTTGGTAAACATCCTTCAGCTTTTGATTGACCAACTGTGCATAAATCTGGGTGGAGGAAATATCGGCATGTCCAAGCATCTCCTGAATGGAGTGGAGGTCCGCGCCGTTTTCCAGCAGATGAGCGGCAAAGGAGTGTCGGAGGGTATGGGGAGTAATGTCCTTCTGGATCCCCGCTGTCTCCTGATAGTGCTTGATGATCTTCCAAAAACCCTGACGGCTCATGCGTTCCCCGTTCATATTAACAAACAGGGCCTTTTCATCCATGTGCTCGATCACCTGCGGACGCACGTGCTCCAGATAGTCCTGCAGCGCCCTGACCGCCGCCGGGTAAAGAGGGATGATCCGCTCCTTTCCCCGGCTGGAACAGCGGATAAAACTCGCAGACAGGTTGACGTTATCCAGGTTCAGGCCGATCAGCTCCGAAACCCGGATGCCCGTGGCGTACAGCAGTTCCAGCATGGCCCGGTCTCTGCATCCCTTGGCGTCAGAAGCATCCGGCTGCTCCAAAAACAGCTCTACCTCTTTTGCGGTGAGAATATGGGGCAGCTTTCGCTCCACCTTGGCGGGAGCGGGACCCTTGGCGGGATTGACAAGAACTCTTCCCGCTCCAAGCAGATATGTATAAAAGGATTTCAGAGATGCCAGAGAGCGGGTCACTGTGGCCGCGGATTTGCCCTTTCCGGTCAGCGCCTTGATATAGCGCTCCACATCGCTCTGAGCCGCCTGTTCCGGGGTAAGCCCCTCCTCAGACAGCCAGGCCAGGTATTGCCGGATGTCCCGTAAATAGGAGCTGAGCGTATTGGGAGAGGCTTTCTTGCGCTCCGCCAGATATCTTTCATATTCTGTCAGATACTCCATCCATCCAACACCTTCTTACTTTTCTCTATCCACCCAAAATCGCGTCAGCCGCACCGGATACCAGCGCAGGTACAGCAAAACGCTCCAAAAAAAGACACACACATAAGGCGACGGCGCAGCCGCCGCAGCGCAGAAAATAGGCCCTTCCATAGGGGGAAGGCTCCTTTCCCTCACCCAAAAAACGACTGGCCAATCTGCGGGATGCCGCCAGGCTCTGAACACCCAGTACAAACAGGGCGGATACCGAAATGCCGCCGCCGATTCCAAAAACCAAAAAAGCCATCAGACACCCGGCGCTGCCAAATATCTGCACAAAGGCCGCGATGGAAAAGGCAAGCAAAAAGCCGCGAATCGCAAACAGCAGCGGAAGCCCCAATACCCCCAGCGCCGTAAATCCCAGCAGTAACGCGGCAACAGGCCACCGGAGCAGATCCCAAAGCTGGGCCGCCAGACCTGGGGCACACATTTCGCCGCTCTGAGCTGAGCCCAAAAATACTTCCAAATAATTTCTCAGGCTCTCCTGTCCCGCCCCTCCCACAAATGTGGACATCAAAGCGCCTGCCAGGCCGCCCAACAAAAAGCTGACCGAGATCACTGCCAGAGCAGGCAGAATACGCTCCTCCGGCACGTTCCAGGCGCCACCTACCGCTCTGCGCATCCAAATCACCTCAAGGCAGTTTATGCCCGAGCAGATGGCAGCAGAACCGGAAAACGCACCCAATTTTATATTACTATATCCCACCAACTGGATTTGTGCAAGAAGTCTCAAGGAAAAATATTATTTTTGTCTATTATGCCAACGAATTATGTATACTTATTTATGTAAACTTTGTATAGAAGTAAGAGCGGCGCCCCACCACAGGCACCGCTCTTACTTCTATATTTT
>NHCFR00700__coassemble_878_pt1 | contig 85307 bp, 85 predicted proteins | sample NHCFR00700__metabat2_low_PE_032 | metagenome-assembled genome bin NHCFR00700
CGAAAAGGCGATAACGGAGAAGATGAATTTACGAAACTATATCCTTCGATGTTAAGCGACATTATGGTACCAATTCCTGTCGATGGTAAAGGAAATATTAGCCTTTCACTTCAAAAGGAGATTGCCCAAAAGTTTATATCAGTACAAAATAGTCAGAAAGAAATCATTGAAAAATTGGATATACTAATATCCAAGAAAATTTCCATTTAATCGTAAGGAAGCGCTCATTTTATTTTGAGCGCTTCTTTTTACTTGCGTTTCACTTCTTTTGAGACAAGGAGAAAAGCAGATGGAGGCCGCAGCCCGGTACGAGCGCAATGAACAGCGCCAGGGCTGCCGCAGCGGCCACTACAGCCGCAACCTCACCACCACTTCCGGGGATGTCACCCTCAAGGTGCCCAAGCTCAAGGGGATATCCTTTGAGACCGCTATTATTGAGCGGTATCGTCGCCGGGAGAGCAGTGTGGAGGAGGCTCTCATCGAGATATACCTGGCAGGTGTATAGGTGAGATGTGCTAAATGCCTACTGCTTCCTGTTACAATCATCAGAACCGGCATCTGTCTCATCTTCTTCAGCTGGCAATGACTGCCTGTCCTGTTTATAGCAATTCAATTCGTTTGCCATTTCCAAAGCCAGGTGAAAGCCACAGAGGAAACTGTCCATGGAGCGCTCTTCTGCCATTAGATTCTGGGTATCCATGATCCGCAGCACCAGTTTTCTCTCCGGTTTTTCCAGTCGCTCGATGAGCTGACGGTGGCAAACTTCAATTTCCTGTTCAGCTTCTGCCATGGGCACAGGTGTATAAAATCTATCATACAGCAGTTTCAGTGTATTGCGCATATTATCCTACCCCCTTGTAGCAAGACAACATACCACAAGCGGATAGAAAAAGCCACAACAATATTTGCATCACTGCAATTTAACTGCATCCAAATTTCGGAAGTTGTTTTTTGAAGCATAGGCCAAAATGAGGGCATATGGAACACCACATGCCCTCATTTTCCCCATATACGGCTGGGGCTTAACCCGTATCGAGAGATCGTTTTTCGCAGCACTTCTCAAATAGCGGGGGCGAGGACAGTTAACCGGCTGTTTTCGCCCTTTTCTGATGTGCGCAAAAAGAAGGGCCTGCGGATTTTCCGCAGGCCCTTCCACGCTGATGCGCAAAATTGGTTTTTTGTTGTCCTTTTGCGGGGGCGTCTTTCGACTGCGCCGTTTTTTTATGCCTGTACGAGGGGACGTGGGTCTAGGACAGCCAGATTTCTGGCATCCAGAATTCAGCAAAGTTGCCGCCTTGGGCAATATCGGCCCGTTCAAAGGAGAAACCGATGGCGGTGGTCCCGCTGCAGTCCAGCACATAGGAGTGGGTTTCACCGGCCCTGACAAGGATCTCCCCCATTTGGTGCATGGGATCGGTGTAACCGTCCTCCGGGTAGGACACCCCATAGATGACCCTGGTGTCCTTGTCCCCCGCCTTGATGGTAAAGGAGATAGTCTGGAATCCCTTGGAGGGGAGGCCGAAGGAGGCGTTGCCATGGGCCACCAGGTCCGGGTTGCCGTGCAGCCCACTCTGCCACGCCTCCATGCCGTCCTTGGTGAGCAGCTGGGAGGTCTGCGTTACATGGACCGCCCCTTCCGGGGCGGGCGGAAGGGCTGCCAGCGGGCGGGCAAAGGTATTGCCCTCCAGCCCGATCAGGCGGGACATGGCTGCGGCGGCTTGGGCCCGGGTCATCAGTCCCTCGGCATAAAAGGTGCCCGCGCTGTCTACCCCGCCCAGGATTCCCTGCTCATAGCAGACCCGGATGGCGTCCTCCATATGTGCGTCATGGCCGTAGATGCTGTCCCAGTCGGCAATGATGGAGGGGTCGTACAGTTCCTTGACCGGCATCTCCTGATTCCGCATGACATTGTGGAGGATAATGGCCATCTCGCCCCGGTTGAGAGGCTTGGCGGGAAGATCAGGGTCCTGCTCCCGGTAGTATTCCAGGTTATAGGACTCCAGATCGGTATTGAAGAGCACGCGGTGCTCCAGAGCGGAGGTCAGATATGGCTCCCACCAGGTGCTTCCCGTGCCGGAGGGCGCGCCGTAATAGCGGCGGACCAGCATGGTGAAGAACTCGGCATAGGAAATGGGCTGCTCCGGGGCGAATTTGCCGCCTCCCACGCCGGTCATAATCCCGGCTTCGGTCATCTCCGCGATATAGGATGAGGCCCAATGGCTGGCAGGTACGTCGGAAAAGGTCTGTCCGGTGGCCCGGGCGGGAACGCACAGTCCCGTTGTCAGCGCCAGGGAGAGGGTGAGTGCGGCTAGCTGCTTTTTCAAATGAAACGCCTCCTTGCGTTGCGGCAGACTCTCCCGGGGACAGCCGCCCCTGGAGAGAACCGTAAGTAGGATGGTGGAATAGGACGTATGGTTATTTTATAGGAACGAAATAAGATTGGCAAGAGCGGCGGAGATTTTTTGTTTGGTGTACGGGAACGGTCAACCTTTTGGGCCGGGACGCCGGGGGTGAGGAGTGAGGGAATTGAAAAATGAACGGGCACGGCTGCTCAGGCAGATGGAAAAGCTGGCCCAGTGCAAGGTGAACGACGCGGTAAAGCTGGCCTTTCTGGAGAGCGGACATCTGGAGCAGCTGGATGGGCTGGACCTGACCCCCCTGACCGAGTTCAAGCGGGGCGACAAGGGGGGCTGCGAGGTCAAGCTGGTGGACCGGGTGGCGGTACTCAAGCTGCTGGTGGAGCTCTCCGCCGGTCAGGAGGAGCAGCGGGCGGCGGAGTTCTTCCGGGCCTGGGAGGGAAAAGCGGAGGAGCGTGAGCAGGAGGGGACATGAGATTTCGCAGGTTTTCCCCCAGGCAAAAGCAGGTCCTCACCTGGTGGTGCGCCCCCAGGACCAGAGGGCGGGAGGCCGTCATCTGCGACGGAGCGGTGCGCAGCGGCAAGACCCTGTGCATGGGCCTGTCCTTCTTCTGCTGGGCCATGCGGAGCTACCAGGGGCAGTCCTTCGGTCTGTGCGGCAAGACCGTCACCGCCCTGCGGCGCAATCTGATAGCCTCCCTGCTGCCGGTCTTGAAGGAGCTGGGGTTCCAGTGGGAGGAGAAGGTCTCCCAGAACCGGCTCACCGTCCGCTTCGGCGGGTGGGAGAACACCTTCTACCTCTTCGGCGGCAAGGATGAGGGAAGCGCCGCCCTGATCCAGGGCATCACTCTGGCGGGGGTGCTGCTGGACGAGGTGGCCCTCATGCCCCGCTCCTTCGTGGAGCAGGCCTGCGCCCGGTGCTCCGTGGAGGGGAGCCGGCTGTGGTTCTCCTGCAACCCCGAGGGGCCGGAGCACTGGTTCTACAAGGAATGGATCCAGAAGCAGGAGGAGCGCAATGCCCTCTACCTCCACTTCACCATGGAGGACAACCCCGCCCTCTCCCCCAGAGTCATCCGGCGGTACGCCCGCAGCTTCAGCGGCACCTTCTACCGGCGGTTTGTGCTGGGAGAGTGGGTGGCCGCCGAGGGGCGGGTATACGACTTCTTCGACGAGAGCTACCTCCGCCCCCCGCCGGAGGGAGAGATGGAGCTGTGGCGCATCTCCTGCGATTACGGCACCGTCAATCCCGCCTCCTTCGGACTGTGGGGGAAACGGGATGGCATATGGTATCGGGTGAAGGAGTACTACTACGATTCCAAGGCGCAGCAGCGGCAGAAAACCGACGGCGAGTACGCCGACGACCTGGAACGGCTGGCGGGCGGACGGGACATCCAGAAGATCCTGGTGGACCCCTCCGCCGCCAGCTTTATTGAACTGCTCCGCCGGAGAGGGTGGACGGTGGAGAAGGCGGACAACGATGTGCTGGCCGGTATCCGCACTACCGCCGAGCTGCTGCGGAAGGGGGAGCTGGTGATCTGCACCCCCTGCGCCGACGCCATACGGGAGTTCTCCCTCTACTGCTGGGACGAAAAGGCGGTGGGGGACCGGGTGAAAAAGGTACACGACCATGCCATGGACGACATCCGCTACTTCGCCGCTTCGGTGGCGGCGGAGGGGGAGAGTGGCTTCTTCGGCGGGCTGTGGGTGGAGCGGGGCAGATTCTAACATACCAAAAGGAGCGTGGATATGGGACTGTTTCAGAAAAAAGAGCCGGGAGGCGGCGGACTGGCCGTTCAGCTCCGGGAGGGGGGCAGGCACCCCTTCGGAGCGCTGGACGGGTACGTCCCCCTGCGGCACGGGGAAATCGCCATTTACCGGGCCATCCGGGAGGCGGTGCCCATTGTGGACGCCGCCATCTGGAAGCTGATCCGGCTGACCGGCGGGGTGACGGTGACCTGCCGGGAGAAAAAGGCCCAGGAGGGGCTGGACTGGTTCCTCCAGCATGTGAACACCGGCCGGGGACAGCGGGGCATCCAGTCCTTCCTGGACTGCTATCTGGACTCCATGCTCACCTGCGGCCGGGCGGTGGGGGAGATTGTCCCCGACCGGAGGCGCACCGACATCGCCGCCCTGCTGTGCGGCAATGTGGCCGACATCGAAATCAAAGAGGGGGACTCCCCCCTGGAGTTTGCCATCTGGGGGAGAGACCCGGGGGGAATGATGCGGCGGCTGCCCCGGCAGGAGCTGCTCCTCTTCACCCCCTTCCAGCCGGAGACCGACAGCCCCTATGGGGTGAGCATGCTGCGGTCCATGCCCTTTCTCACCGAGATCCTGCTGAAAATCTACCAGGCCACCGGCATGAACTGGGAGCGGATGGGAAATCTCCGGTTCGCTGTGGTGTACAAGCCGGGGGACACCCCCATGGACCAGGCCCTGGTTCAGGAGCGCAGCCGTCAGATCGCCCGGGAGTGGTCCGCCGCCATGCAGGCGGGCAAGGACGGCTCGGTGCGGGACTTTGTGGCGGTGGGGGATGTGGAGATCAAGGTCATCGGGGCGGATAACCAGGTGCTGGACAGTGAAGTGCCCGTGCGGCAGATCCTGGAGCAGCTGGTGGCCCGCACCGGCATTCCGCCCTTCCTGCTGGGCCTGTCCTGGTCCTCCACCGAGCGGATGAGCACCCAGCAGGCCGACATGATGACCAGCGAAATTACCGCCATCCGCCGCTCCCTGGAGCCGGTGGTGGAGAGAGTCTGCGAGCTGTGGCTTAGGCTCCACGGATACGACAGCCGGGTGGAGGTGGACTGGCAGGACATCAACCTCCAGGACCTGGTGGAGGAGGCCAGGGCGGAGCTCTACTGGGAGCAGGCCAGAGGCCTGGAGATGGACAACGACGCGCGGGAGAAGGGGGAATCCGTATGAACGTAAACAAGCAGGCGGGGGTGGACCAGGGAATGGTCCTGGACGAGACGGAGATGGCGGCCATCAACGCCATGAGCCGGAAAACGCTGGAGCCGGAGGAGGTGTATGCCTTCGCGGTGCGGCTGTGTGACAACCAGGTGGACCGGGACGGGGAGCGGTTCCCCCCCGACACCCTGGAGAAGCTGGCCCCCCTCTTCGTGGGCAAGAGCGGCATCTTTGACCACCAGTGGAGCGCCATGGGGCAGACCGCCCGGATCTACCGCACCGAGGTGGTGCGGGACCAGAGCGTGCTGACGGCGGTGGGGGACCCTCTGTGCTATCTGAAGGGGTACGCCTACATGGTGCGCACCGGGCGCAATCAGGACCTGATCGCCGAGATCGAGGGGGGAATCAAGAAGGAGGTCAGCGTGGGCTGCGCCGTGGCGGAGGCCCGTTGTTCCATCTGCGGGGAGAACATCCGGGACCGGAGCCGCTGCCCCCACGAGAAGGGCAGGGAGTACGACGGCAAGCTGTGCTGGGCCGACCTGGTGGGGGCTACCGACGCCTACGAGTGGTCCTTTGTGGCGGTGCCGGCCCAGAGAGAGGCGGGGGTGATGAAGAGCATGAGACAGGACATGGAGCAGCTGGAGCGGGAGGCCGCCCTGGGGCGGAAGTATCTCCAGCGGCTGCAGGACGAGGTGGTGCGCCTGGGGGGTCTGGCCGAGCTGGGTGTGGAGCGGGAGACCCTGGAGGCCATCGCCAAGCGGCTGGACGAACCCCAGTTGGAGGAACTGCGGCTGGCCTTCCAGCGGCAGGCGGACAAGACCTGGGGCCTGGAGCCCCAGCTGAAAGGTCTGGAGGAGCGGGACTTCGGCCAGCGGGACGGGGCCTTTTTGATCTGAGTACAGTTGCGGGAAAAAGAAAGGAGCGGGAATATGAGCAAGATTTCGTTTGAGGGGATTGGCGAGACTGTGGCTACCTTCGCCTGCGGCGAGGATGTGGCGGCCGGCCAGGTGGTCAAGGTATCCGCCGGTGGGACGGTGGACGTCTGCTCCGCCGGGGAGCGGCCCTGCGGCGTGGCCCTGTCCGCGGAGGACGGGTACGCCGCCGTGCAGCTGGGTGGGCTGGCAAGGGTGCCCATCAGCGGCGAGGGCGTGACCGCCGGCTGGTGCAAGCTCTCCGCCGACGGCACCGGCGGCATGAAGCAGGACGCCTCCGCCGGCACCGATTACCTGGTGGTGCAGGCGGAGACCAGCAGCGCCGTGATTTGCCTGTAAGAAAGGGAGGATGGTCAGATGAGCTATCGGTTCGACAATCTCAAGCTGGAAAAGGGTATGTACAACGAGGCGGGCCGCACCTTTACCCAGGTGCTGGAGCGGGAGGATCCCTCGGAGCAGTACAAGGGTACCGCCCTGGAGGGGCTGGACGCCTATCAGCGGCAGCTCAAGCGGTTTGACATCAAGGTGAAGGGCGCGGGCAGCGATGTGGTGGAAAAGTTCTTCTCCACCAGCCAGTCCGCCGTCCTCTTCCCTGAATACATCGCCCGGTCGGTGCGCCAGGGCATGGAGGAGGCTGACCTGCTGCCCCACATCACCGCCGCCGTCACCCGGTTCGACGGCATGGACTACCGCTCCATTGCCTCCGTGCCCACCGACGACCAGAAGGCCCTGCGCCGGGTGGAGGAGGGCGCCGAGATCCCCCAGACCCAGGTCAAGACCCAGGACAACCTGGTGAAGCTCCACAAGCGGGGCCGGATGCTGGTGGCCTCCTACGAGGCCATCCGCTACCAGAAGCTGGACCTGTTTTCCGTCACCCTGCGACAGATCGGCGCCCACATCAACCGGATGCACCTGGAGGACGCCATCGACGTGCTCCTCAACGGGGACGGCAACGGCAACCCCGCCCAGGAGTTTACCGTGGGCGACGGCACCATCGGCGGCTCCGCCGGTACCCTGACCTACGACGAGCTGGTGGACTTCTGGGCCCAGTTCGAGCCCTACGAGATGAACACCCTGCTGGTGTCCGGCGACATGATGCGCCAGATGCTCAAGATGGATGAGTTCCAGAATCCCCTCACCGGCCTCAACTTCCAGGGCACCGGCAAGCTGGCCACCCCCCTGGGGGCCACCCTGCTGCGTACCTCCGCCCTGGAGAGCGGCAAGCTCATCGGTCTGGACAAGCGGTACGCCCTGGAGATGGTGCAGGGCTCCGACGTGCTGGTGGAGTACGACAAGCTCATTGACCGGCAGCTGGAGCGGGCCGCCATCACCAGCATTTCCGGTTTTGCCAAGCTCTTTACGGAGGCGGCCAAGGTGCTGAAGCTGCAGTGACGGAGGAAATTTTAGCCATGGCCCAAAAGCTGGGCCGGGTGGGCGAGGAGGAACTGGAGACGCTGGAGGCCCTGTGCCAGGCGGCGGAGCTGGAGGTGGCCGGGCGGCTGCGGGAAGGCCTTGTGCCGGAGGAGTGCGGCCCGGCCTACGTGCTGGGCTGCGCCTGGCTGGCCCTGGCGGGGCTGGCGGGCACTGACGCGGGCCGCACCCCCCTGCGCTTTACCGCCGGGGAGGTTTCCATCCAGGAGGAGGGTGGAGACGCCCCCCAGCGGGCCCAGGCTTTGAGGATGCAGGCGGAGACCGTGCTGGCCCCCTATCTGAAAGACCGGGGCTTTGTCTTTCAGGGGGTGGAGGGATGACCGGCGCCTGGAGCAGGATTTTGGACAAGTACGGACAGCGGGTGACGGTGTGCAAGGAGGGTCAGGAGGAGGGGACCCCTTGTCGGGCCTTCCTCCAGCCCGCCCTGGAGCGGCGGGGGGAGGGTTACCAAACCCTCCCTACCCCTCTGGGCCTGGTGCGCCGGGACCAGTGGATCTATCTGGGCGGGCCGGAGGTCTCCCTGGACGGACTGGGGGACGGGTACGTGGCCTGGGGCGGACACAGGTTTTCCATCCGGGCCGCCCAGCCCATCTACCTGGGGGAGGAGCTGGCCTACTGGTGGGCTCTTCTGAGCGTCCGGGACCCGGAGGAATGAGAGAAACGGAGAGAGCGCATGGATTTTGAGCGGATCCGGGAGCGGATGGCGGAGTATCTGATCGGGCAGGGGATCGACGCAGTGTGCGCCTACCCAGACCGGAGGAGGCTTCACAAGGTGGGGGCGGTGGCCGCCGTCTCCCTCCGCGCCTGCCAGGGCGGGCCGGGGGGCTTCCAGGACTATCTGGGAGAGCGGTACGATCCGGAGAGCGGCCGGTGGCAGGAGCTGTACGGCAGAAAAATGATGCTGACCTTCGGCCTGGACCTCTACGCCCCCCAGACGGGGGGCGGGGCGGAGATTCAGACCGCCTTTGACCGGATGGCCCAGGCCCTGCGGCAGAACGGGCCCCCCGGCCTGCGGCTGGTGGAGCTCTCCTGCGGGGAGACGGAATTTGACCAGGAGGCCGGTCTGTACCGGCGGAGCGTGGAGGCCGTCTGCCAGGGCTACCTCTACGCCGTGACCGAGGGGGACGGGGCCTTCCTGGACTTTATTGTGAGAGGAGAGAGGCAGATTTGAGTATTACCACCCATGAGAGACCGGGCGTTTATTCCGATTATGACGCCTCCACGGTGATCAGCACCAGCGGCGGCGGGCAGACGGCAGGCCTTGTGGCGGTCTGCGCCGGTGGAGAGGCGGGTACGTTGTATGTGATCAACCGCTATGAGGAGGCGGTGACCGCCTTCGGTCAGGAGGAAAACCTCACCGAGCTGGTACGGCTGCTGCTGCTCAACGGAGCAGCCCAGGTGCGGGCGGTGCCGGTCACCGAGGAGTCGGGCTATGATGCCGCCTTCAACCTGCTGGCAGCGGAGGAAAATGTGGCGTTGGTGGTGTGCGACAGCACCGACGTGGCGGTACAGCAGAAGCTGCGGGACAGCGTGTGCAGCGCCTCCGAGGCCCGGCGGGAGCGCATCGCCGTGGTATGCGGTGGCACGGAGGAGGGCGTGGAAAATCTGGTTCAGCGGGCCGGACAGCTCAACAGCGAGCGGGTGGTGCTGGTTGCCCCCGGTGACGACGGCTGCCTGCTGGCTGCCGCCGTGGCCGGCGCTATCGCCGGAGAGAGCGACGCCGCCCTGCCCCTGAGCGGGGCGGAGCTGAAGGGAGTCAGCCAGACCCAGGCTCAGTACAGCGACAGCGAGATCGACACCCTGGTGCGGGGCGGCGTCACTCCCCTGGAGCGGGTGGGCGGTGTGGTCAGCGTGGTGCGGGGGATCACCACCCGCACCAAGACCGGCGAGGCACCCGACGCCACCTGGCGGGAGCTGACCACCATCCGCATTGTGGACGACGTGATCCCCGCCATCCGCAATGCCCTGCGGGCCAAGTTCCAGCGGAGCAAAAACACCGAGCAGACCCGGGGCGCTATCCGGTCCCAGGTGATTCTGGAGCTGGAGAACAAGCTTAAGCGGGAGATCATTGCCGGCTACGAAAACGTCACCGTCCAGGCGGACGCGGAAAATCCCACCGTGTGCCTGGTAGATTTCTCCTTCACGGTGGCCCACGGCCTGAACCAGATCTGGCTCAGCGCCCACATCACGGTGTAAAGGAGGATGGGTATGAAGGTAGCGGGATTTCCCACCAGCAGCGACATCTATCTGGAGATCGACGGAAAAAAGGTGGCGGTGGTGCAGAGCTACTCCGCCAAGTCTACCCGGAGCAGCCAGAACGTGGAGGCCTTCGGCGAGGACGAGCCGGTGGCTACCATTCCCGGCCCCCGCAGCTATGTGCTGGAGCTGACCCGGCTGTACGCCACCGACGAGGCCATCCGGGACGGCATCAACTTCCACGAGCTGGAGGACTTCAATCTGGTCATCTGCAAGCCTGACCGGAAGGTGATCTACTCCGGCTGCCAGTGGAGCGCCATCGGGGAGACCGGCGCGCTGGGCGCTATGGTGGTGGAAAAGATCTCTGTGGTGGCGGCCAAGCGGCTGGAAACCGCGGTGTAGTCGGGAGGGTGGCCATGGAGTCGATACTCAGCCGGAGAGACCGGCTGGAACTGGGGGACGGGAGGCAGCTGCGGCTGCTCTCCGCCCAGGAGGTGCTGGAGGCGGGCCGGGAGGCCGGTGAGCTGGCCCGGAGCCAGGGAGAGCGTGCCCTGTGCGCCAACGCCTGTCTGCTGGCCCGGGCCCTGGAGCGGCGGGGGAAACCCCTGTTTTCCTCCGGGCGGGCGGCGCTGGAGGGGATGAGCGCCCGGGAGATTGGAGAGCTGGCCCGGCGGTGGAACCAGTTGGACCGGGCGGAAAATCCCTCTCCCGAGGATGGAGAGGAGGCCGCCCGGTCCCTAAAAAAAGCCTGGAGCACGCGCCTTATGAGCGCCTTCGCTGGCGCGTGCTCCGCACGTTTCAGGCCCTGCCCACCGAGGAGCGGGTCCGGAACATGAAGGCGCGGGATTACCTGTGGTGCGCCCTTAACCTGATGCTGGACCGGGAGGAGCTGCTGGAGCAGCTGTGCCCCGCCTGCCGCCAGAAGGCGGAGGAGGAGCGCTGCCCGGTGTGCGGCGCCCCCGCCGGAACGGTGAGCGGAGGGCACAACGCCTCCTTTGATCAGGACCGCTATGAGCGGCTGAAGAAAGGAGAGAGGGTATGACGGACTATATCCGGCTGCTGCTGGAGGAGCAGGAGGACGGAGAGAGCGGACAGCGTGAGGAAGGGTCCTGGCGTCCGAAGGAGGAAGGGCTTGCCCTTCCTCTTTCAGACGTTGGAGAGAAAGATGCTCCGCACCCGGCCTGGAGAGAGGAGTGCGAGCCCTCGGAAAACCAGAAAGGGCCGGGAGAAATGGCGGAAGATACTCGGCGGCTTGGGGAGACGCTCTTTGCTGCGGCCGGTGAGGCCCCCTCCATCGGGAGAGGGAGTTTTACAGAGGACGGTCCGTTTTGGCAGAGAGAGGCTGAGACCCGGACGGAAAAGCAGGGGGATCGTGGGGAAGCGCCGGATCCCCTGTGGCAGCTCTGGACGGCCCGGTGGCTGGAGGCGGGCTCCGGAGAGGGGGATTCCAGGGCTGAGCCGGATGGACTGGAGGAAACGGCCCGAAGCGTATCCGGTGGGCCAGAGGAGTATGGGACAGAAGCGGACAGGAGAGAGGCGGAGTGGAGAGGACTGGGGGAGCGGCACCTCTCTTTCGGAGCTGCGGAGGCTGGCGGCGGACAGGCCGGGGAGACGGCGGCGGAATGGACCTACCAGGCCCTGCGGGCCAGCCTGGCCCAGCTGCCCGCTCCGCCCCGGGAGACCAGGGTGGTGACCTTGCAGAAGCCCGCCGGGACCACGGATTCCGGCGGGCTGGACCCGGAGGGGCTGGACCGGCTGCTCCGCCGGGACGCCAGAAGATTTGACGGGGGGTTTCAGCTGCTGTGAGACTGGCATCCATGCGATATAAGGACTATGTGTGGCCCCACAACCCCAGAATCTACTCCATCGGATTCCAGCGGGTCATGGGGGCGGCCAAGGTGCCCTTTGGACGGTACCTGCTCCAGGATCTGGGGCCGGGCCAGCGGGTGATGGAGGGCGAGGGGGAGTTTGTGGGGGAGGACGCCTACGCCCAGTTCAAAAAGCTGGCCACGGTGTTTTACTCCGATGGGCCGGGATTGCTGGTCCACCCCATATGGCAGACCTCCAACGCCTACTTTGTGGAGCTCTCTCTCACCCAGCAGCCCCGCTCCGACTATGTGAAGTACAGCTTTACCTTCTGGGAAGGGTATGACGGGCACAGCACCGGGCTGATCGTCTCCGGCGGTACGGAGAGCGGGCAGACCGGCGCTTCCGCCTCCACCGTGGTTCAGGAACAGTGGTATACGGTGGTGCGGGGGGATACCCTGTGGGCCATCGCACGGCGGTACGGCATGAGCCTTTCCGCCCTTGTGGCTCTCAACCCCCAGATCAAAAATCCCAACCTGATCCTGGTGGGACAGAAAGTGCGGGTGGCCTGAGATGGAGGGACGGCTGACCTGCTGGGACGGACGGGAGATTGCCCTGCCCGATGTGACGGAATGGGAATTCCGCTATGGACGGGGTACCCCCTGCGACAGCTTTCTGCTCACCTGCCTGTGGGAGCCCCAGGGAGAGGACACGCTGGCGGAGGCGGTGACCTTTACCGCGGTGGAGAACGGCGAGACTGTGTTTACCGGCGTGGTGGACGAGTGCGAGCGGGGATGGAACGCACAGGGCTGCTTTCTGACGGTGTCCGGCCGGAGCATGGCCGCCCGGCTGCTGGACAACGAGGCTCTGGGCATGGAATACCAGGTGGCCACCTGGGCGGATATCCTGCAAGACCATGTGACACCCTACGGCATCCAGGCTCTGCCGGGGGCCAGCCTGCCGGCGGTGCCCGGCTTCGTGGTGGAGACCGGCAGCAGCGAATGGCAGGTGGTCTATGAATTCTGCCGGTATTACGGCGGGGTCACCCCCCGCTTTGACCGGCTGGGCCGGCTGACAGCCGCCCCCTGGCCGGAGGAAACAAGGCTCAGGCTGAGGGAAAACGCCGCCATCACCGCCCTCACCCTCCGGGATCAGCGGTACGGAGTGCTGTCGCAGGTGCTGGTGCGGGACAGAACTACCCAGGCTGTGCAGAAAGTGGAAAACACCGGGTTTCTCCAGCGGGGCGGCCGGTGCCGCAGGGTGCTTACCATGCCGGGAAAGAGCAGCTATCAGGCTATGCGCTACTCCGGGGAATATCAGCTGGCCAGGTCCACTGAGGAGCTGCGGCAGCTGGAGCTGGAATTACCGGGCTCCTTTCTGGCCTGGCCGGGAGAACTGGTGGAGCTGGCCGCCCCAAAGGGGACGGCAAACGGCCTCTGGCGGGTGGCGGAGGCGGTGTGCGGCCTGAACGGAAAAGGGCGTTATACCAGGCTGCTCCTGGGTGAGCCGGACGCGTTGAAATAGGGGGTACGGGAGAAATGTGGATTTCACAGCAAGGACAGAAAGCGCAGAGCCATACCGGCGGCAGGGCGGAGGTGGGCCGGGTAACCCTGGCGGGCAACCCTGTGGGGGTTTACCTGGACGGGGAGCGGCGGGAGCTGCCCCTGTTCGGGCCGGGTGGGTACGCCTGGCGGCCCGAACAGGGGCAGCAGGTGCTGGTCATCAAAACCGGCGGTCAGGAGGAGGCTCCCTGCGTGGTGGGAGGGCTGTGCAGTACGGAGTTGGGGCTGAGAGAGGGTGAAGTGCTGCTTTATAGCCCCAAAGCGTCCATCCGCGTGGGCGCGGATGGTGTGGTCAGTGTAACCGGGGTGCTGAAGGTCAACGGAAAGAAAGTATTGACAGAGGAGTAGGCATATGGAACTGATGGTGCGAGATGGGGACTATGTGCCTGACGAGCAGGGCGGTTTCCAACGGGTGGAGGGCAGCCGGGAACTGCTGCAGCGGGTACTGTGGAAGCTGTCCATCCCCCGGGGGAGCTTTCCGCCCCTGCCGGAGCTGGGCAGCGAGCTGTACAGGCTGGGCCGGTGGAGGCCGTCCCAGCGGGAGAGTATGGCCAAGCAATATGCCGTCCAGGCCCTGACAGACGAGCCGGAGCTGACCGTGACGGAAGCCCGGCTGGCCCAGGACGGTACGCTCCAGGTTCAGCTGGAGTGGCGGGGGGAGAAGCTGACGCTGACCATGGAGCTGGGAGGGTAGAGGACGGATGACGGTAGACGAGATTTATGAGCAGATGACGCAGGCCTTTCAGCGGGAGACCGGGATTGCCCTCAGGGGAGACGGAGACATGGCGGTGCGGCTGTACGCTGTGGCCAGTCAGATCTATGGCTTGTATGTACAGGCCGACTGGGTGAACCGCCAGTGTTTTCCCCAGACCGCCGGGGGGGATTATCTGGAGCTCCACGCCCAGCTGCGGGGGATCCAGCGGCGGGCGGCCACAGCGGCCCAGGGCGTCCTTCGCTTTGAGAGCGACGGCCCCGCCGGGACAGACCTGGTGATCGCCAAGGGAACGGTGTGTATGACGGCGGGGGGCGTACGCTTTGAGACCACCCAGGAGGGGGTGCTCTCCGCCGGAGCGGAATCTGCGGAGGTGCCCGCCCAGGCGGTGGAGCCGGGAGTGTCTGGCAACGCGGCAGCGGGCGCCATCCGGGCCATGGCGGTGGCCCCGGTGGGGGTAAGCCGCTGCACCAATCCCCAGGCGTTTTCCGGCGGCACCGACGCGGAAAGCGACGAGGAGCTGCGTGAGCGGGTGCTGGATACCTACCAGCGGATGCCCAACGGGGCCAACGCCGCCTTTTATCAGCAGGGCGCCATGTCCTTTCCACAGGTGGCGGCGGCTACGGTGATTCCCCGGCCCAGGGGCATCGGTACGGTGGACATTGTGGTGGCCACCCCCACGGGGGTGCCAGACGAGGAGCTGCTGGAGCAGCTGCAGGCCTATTTTGAGGAGCGGCGGGAGATCGCCGTGGATTTGCAGGTGAGGGCCCCGGAGAAAAAGCAGGTTTCGGTGACCATCCGGGTGCAGGCGGAGGAGAACCGGGACGCCGCCGCGGTCCGTCAGGAGGTGGAGCAGGCCATCCGCAGCTGGTTTGACGGGCGGCGGTTGGGTCAGGATGTGCTGCGGGCCAAGCTGGGGGAGCTCACCTTTGGCGTGCCGGGGGTCAAAAATTATGTGATTGACGCCCCCGCCGCCGATATTGCCGTGTCCAGCGATGTGCTGCCCTGGCTGGAGAGCCTTACCATTTCAGAATGGGGGGCGGGAGCATGAGTGTCCATGGCGATTCCCTGCGGCAGCTTCTCCGGCCGCTGCGGGTCTACGAGCTGGAGGGCAGCGTCAATGGCGCCGAGCTGGACGCCCAGGGGGAGACACTGGACCTGGTGGAAGGTGTGCTGGAGGAGATCCAGCGGGAGATGCTGGTGTGTACTGCGGAAGGCCGGGGGCTGGAGGCCATCGAAAGCCTGCTGGCCCGCCGTCCGGTGACCGACCGGTTGGAGGAGCGACGGGCTGCGCTGGCCGCCCTGCTGCGCATTGGCGGGGACAGCTTTACCCTGTCCGCCATCAACAACAACCTGAAGGGCTGTGGTATCAACGCCGTGGCGGGTGAGACCGATACGCCGGGCAAGGTGACGGTCCGTTTCCCCAACGTGCCCGGAATCCCCGACGGCGTGGAAGAGATGAAGGCCATCATCGAGAGCATCCTGCCCGCCCATGTACTGATTGAGTACGTCTATTGGTACGTGACCTGGGCCCTGATGGAGGAGAGATTTGAGACCTGGGGCGATATTGAGGCCATAGGACCCACCTGGGAGGAACTGGAGAAGATGGTCATATAAAAAGGCGGCTCGCCTCAGCGAGCCGCCTTTTTGCGGTGCTATTGGGAAAAGCGGGTCAGAATAGTGTCCAGCTGGGTCTGAGTCAGGGTGCCTTGTGGGTCCAGCCGGCCGCCCTCCGACCAGTCTATCAGGCCGGTGCCGGTGGCCCAGTAGAGGGAGTCGTCCGCCCAGGGCGAGATGTCCTCATAGTCGTTGCAGCGGGCAATCTCCGGGAAGGACACGTCCCGGCCCAGCCGGGCGGCGTACCGCCGCAGCAGGATGGCCGCCTCCTCCCGGGTAATGGGGCGGTCGGGGGTGAAGAGCAGGCCGCCGGTGCCACGGACCAGCTCCTCCCCGGCGGCCCAGCACAGGGCGGAGAGCCAGGGGGCGGTTTGGGGAACGTCAGAGAAGGGCTGCCCTCCGGCGCAGGGGGGTGACCCCGCCCAGCTCCACAGGGCGGAGACAAACTGGGCCCGGGTCACCGGCACCTCCACCGCAGCGGCGGCAGGCACCAGCAGGGTGAGCAGCAGCAGGGCGGGAATCAACTGTCGCATGGCATATCCTCCTTTGAGGAGAGCATACCATAAACTGGGAAACTATGCTGTCGAAGAAGGGCTACGCCGTGGGATCATAGGAACAGACCAGATTGCCGCCGGCGTCGTAGCCCCGGAGCCAGAAGGAGCGGGTACCGCTTCTGCCGTTGCCGTCTGGTTCGGTGGGCAGGACGGTGAGCACAGGTTCCCCCACCCACACGCCATTCTCGGCGGGAGACCAGGAGATGGGTATCCCCCGCTGGGCCAGGGCTTCCTGAGGGTCCTCCCAGCTGCCCAGCCACAGAACCTCCCCCTCCAGCCGCACCACTGAGGGATTGGTACAAATGGCCAGAGGAATGATTTCCCAGTCAATTTCCGGCTTGAAATATGGGCCTCCCCAGTTGTCCGTCCCTTCGAGGTAGGAATAATAGGGGAAAGAGCCGGTGGGAGAGGGAAAGAGCTGCTGACCATCCTCCGGGGAAAAGACAAACATACTGAACTGTGGGACTGTCCACAGCACACCGGCGGTGCGCTTTACATTTGTCATGGCATATTTATCTCCGGAGCGGAGTACCACCCAGGCGTGGGCATCCGGCTCGGCATGATTGAGGCGGATAGGGCCGGAGGCCAGTACCTCCCCGCCGGTAAAGCAGTTGGCGGGGCCGGCCTGGCGGTAGGCCAGGGCAATGGTGGGCAGGGGTCGCTCCAGGGCGAGCCACAGCAGAAATAGAGCTACCAGCAGGGCCAGGGTGCTGAGGACCAGCAGCAGCCGGGGAAGGATCACATAGCGGAATCGGCTCACAGCAGGGGCACCTCCTCCTGTAAGGTAATGTAAATGGTGACGCTCTCCTCGGTGGAACTGATGGTGACGGTAAACTGCCGGGCACCGGGGGTGGGTTCGACAATCCGAAGCCAGGCGGTGGAACCCAGCAGGGCGTTCTCATAGTAGGAGGAAAAATAGGCATTGCCGGAGTCTCCGGTGTCGTCCGTCCAAACAGCGTCGGCCTGATAGCTCATCATTGGCAGGCACCAGGGCTGGTTGTGAATGGTCACCGGGCATTGGAGCTGATACTCCCACTCCTGTACCCCTTCCGGGTATTCCCAGGACACCAGCACCAGCCCGGCCTCTCCGGAGGGGGTGAGGGTATACCCAGCCAGCTTTCCGCCGCCGGTGGCAGTGCCGGAGATCTCCAGGGTGCCGTCGCCGTCATAGGGCAGGTCGGCGGTCTGAGGAAACAGGCCGGACAGGGCAAAGATACCGGTGTCGTTTCGAAATCCGATGATGAGGCTGAGGAGCAGAGCAGCCAGAGCCAGCAGGGCAAAGATCCGGGAGAGCGTGGGAACCAGGGGGCTGTGACAGCGATCCAGTTGGTGGCCGATCTCGTAGGGGTCGCCCATAGCTTCCACTGCCTGGGCGGCGGCTTCCTCAGGTGGGATACCCCGTTCCTCCAGAGCGGCGGCGTGGTCCTTCAGGTGGTCGGACAGCTCCCGCCAGGCCGCCTCCCGGGCGGGTTTCCAGCGGATCACCGAGCATACCTGAGCGCAGAACCGGTCTGTGGTGAGCCGGGTGGGACTGCCGGGGGCGTCCATCAGGCCAGGGCCGGGGCGGACCCGGCCAGCACCGCGTTCACCGCCTGGGAGAAGGCGGTCCACTCCTCCTTTTTCTCCCCCAGCAGCCGCAGGCCCTTTTTGGTGATGTGGTAATACTTTCGCTTGCGGCCGGTGGGCGCCTCCTTCTCGTAGGACTCCACCGCCCCGGAGTTCTCCAACGTGTGGAGAATGGGGTAGAGGGTGCCCTCCTTCATGGAAAAGGTGTGGTCGCTCCGCTCCTCCAGCTCGGCGATCATCTGATAGCCGTACTTGTCGCCGGCGGAGAGCAGGGAGAGCACCAGCAGGGTGGCGCTGCCGTTGAGCAGGGATTTGTCCGCTTTCATGGAAGGACCTCCTTTCAAAAATATACCTCGGATCTCTAGGTATAGTATACCTAGAGATCCGAGGTATGTCAAGGGAGGTTATTTCATCCGGCTGCGGAGTGGCTGGCCCGTCCGCCAGCGGTTCAGGTTGTCCAGAAACAGACTGGCCAGGTTATCCAGGGTGAGGGCCATGTGATCATAGCCCCCGGCGGTGTGGGGAGTGATCAGCGCCCGGGGGGCGTCCCACAGGGGATGCTCCGGAGGCAGGGGTTCCGGAGCGGTGACGTCCATCCCGGCCCCCAGCAAATGGCCGTCGGAGAGTACCTCCGCCAGAGCGGCGCAGTCCACGGCGGAGCCCCGGCCGGCGTTGAGGAGGACGGCGTCATGCCTCATCAGCAGCAGACGGCGGCGGTCCAGCAGGCCGGCGGTTTCTGTGTTGTGGGGGAACACCAGAGCCACCACGTCGGCCTGGGGGAGCAGCTGGTCGATGGCGGACAGGGGATAGGCCTGGTCAAAGCCCTCCACCGGGGCGTCCGAGCGGTGGAGTCCCAGAACTCTGGCGGCGCCCAGGGCCCGGCACAGGGCGGCGAAGTGGCGGCCGATATCCCCGGTGCCACCCACCAGCACGGTCTTGCCGTGGAGGGACTGGACCGGCCCCAGATCCCTCCATCGGTGTTCCTTCTGCCCGTCCCGGTAATCGGGCAGGCGTTTATAGATGGCCAGCAGGGTGGCCAGCATGTGCTCGGACACGGCGGGGCCGTAGGCCCCGGCGGCACAGGTCAGCACAACCCCCTCCGGCAGCACGCCGGGGACCAGGTAGGGGTCCACCCCTGCGTTCCAGCTCTGGACCCATTTCAGGTTTGGAAAGGTCCTGAGATCCGAGGGGGGCACGAAGCCCATCAGAATGGTGATCCGCTGCCGCCAGTCCGGGGGGATATGGTTGGCTCCCCGCCGGTCGTGGGTGGGGAGAAAGAGGTGCTCCGCCTCCGGTGCGGCGGAGCGGAAGGCCCTCTGCTGCTCCGCCGTCAGGGGGAGGAGATGAAGAATGGTTTCCATAGCAAAACCGCCTTTCTAAAAGCAGTGGGGCCGGTCGGCAGACCGGCCCCACGTTCTTATTTGATGGTGATGAGCAGCTCGCCGGCCTTCACCGCGCCGCCCTCTTTGATGAGCACCTGGACCACGGTGCCCTTCATTCGGGCCACCACGGAGGTCTCCATCTTCATGGCCTCGATCACGGCCAGAACCTGGTTTTCCTCCACGGTATCGCCGGGCTTTACGTTCACCTTGGACACCATGCCAGGGATGGAGGCGCCCACCTGGCTCTTGTCGGAGGGGTCGGCCAGGTTGACCTTCCGCACCTGGGCGGTGGCGCTCTTGTCGGGCACCGCCACCTCACGGCGCATACCGTTGAGCTCGAACTGCACGTTGCGGGTGCCGTCCTCGTTCAGGTCGCCCAGGCCCAGGTACTTGATGACCAGGGTCTTGCCGTCCTCAATGTTGATCTTGTTGGTCTCGCCCAGGGCCATGCCGTTGAAGAACACATGGCTGCCCATGCGCATGATATAGCCGTACTCCTGCCGGTGGCGGTAGAAGTCCTCCACCACCTTGGGATAGAGGCACCAGGACAGCACATTGTGGTCGGAGGCGTCGTCGTAGAACTTGCGGACCTCCTCCCGGGCCTTCTCGAAGTCCACCGGAGGCAGCAGCTCGCCGGGGCGGCAGGTGATGGGCTCCTCGCCCTTGAGGACCACCCGCTGGAGATCCTCGGGGAAGCCCCAGGCGGGCTGGCCCATCATGCCCTTGAAGTAGCTCACCACCGAGTCGGGGAAGGTGAGGGCCTCGCCCCGCTCCACAATGTTCTCGGGGGTCAGGTCGTTCTGCACCATGAAGATGGCCAGGTCGCCCACCATCTTGGAGGAGGGGGTCACCTTCACAATATCCCCCAGCATGTGGTTGACGGTGGTGTACATCTCCTTCACCGCCTCAAACTGGTGGCCCAGGCCGATGCTTTCCACCTGGCTCTTCAGGTTGGTATACTGGCCGCCAGGCATCTCGTAGCGGTAGATGTCGGTGGAGGGATTCTTGATGCCCGCCTCAAACTTGGCGTAGCGCAGCCGCACGTCGGCCCAGTAGTCGGACAGGGCCTGCAGCTTGTCGGGATTCAGGCCGGTGTCCCGCTCCTGCCCCTGGAGAGCGGTGACCACCGCGTTCATGGAGGGCTGGCTGGTCATGGAGGACATGGAGTCGATGGCGCAGTCCACAATGTCCACCCCGGCCTCGGCGGCCATCAGGTAGGCGGCCACCTGGTTGCCCGAGGTGTCGTGGGTGTGCAGATGGACGGGAATCCCGATCTCCTGTTTCAGCGTGGATACCAGCTTCTTGGCGGCGTAGGGCTTCAGCAGGCCGGACATGTCCTTGATGCACAGCAGGTGGGCCCCCCGCTTCTCCAGCTCCTTGGCCATATTCACATAGTAGTTCAGAGTGTACTTGTCCCGCTTGGGGTCCAGGATATCGCCGGTGTAGCAGATGGTGGCCTCACACAGCTTGCCCTGGTTGAGCACTTCGTCCATGGCGATCTCCATGCCGGGGATCCAGTTCAGGGAGTCGAAAATGCGGAACACGTCGATGCCCGACTTGGCAGCCTCCTTGACGAAGGCCCGGATCAGGTTATCGGGGTAGTTGGTGTAGCCCACGGCGTTGGCGCCACGGAAAAGCATCTGGAAGGGGATGTTGGGGATCTTCTCCCGCAGCAGCCGCAGCCGCTCCCAGGGGGACTCGTGGAGGAAGCGGTAGGCCACGTCGAAGGTGGCGCCGCCCCACATCTCCAGGGAGAAGCAGTCGTTGAGGATCTCCGCCGTGCCCTCGGCGGCCTTCACCATGTCCCGGGTGCGCACGCGGGTGGACAGCAGGGACTGGTGGGCGTCCCGCATGGTGGTGTCGGTGATGAGCAGCTTTTTCTGGTTCAGCACCCAGTCCCGCACCGCCTCGGGGCCCTTCTCATCCAGCAGCTGCTTCAGGCCGGTACACTTGGGGGGCGTGTTCTCGTAGGGGGGGAACCGGGGAATGTCCAGCTGCAGCCGCTCGGCGGAGGGGGAGTCCACCTGAATCTGGGCGATATACTTGAGCACCTTGGTGGCCCGGTCCCGTCCGGTGTCGATATCGAAGAGCTCGGGGGTCTCGTCGATAAACTTGGTGTGGCACTTGCCCGCCTGGAAGGTGGGGTGAGCCAGGATGTTGGTGACGAAGGGGATATTGGTCTTGACGCCCCGGACGTGCTCCTCGCTGATGGCCCGCATGGCCTTGCGGCACACCCCCTCAAAGGTGTTGTCCCAGGAGGTGACCTTCACCAGCAGGGAGTCGTAGTAGGGGGAGATCTCCGCGCCGGTGTAGGCGTTGCCGCCGTCCAGCCGGACGCCGAAGCCGCCGCCGGAGCGGTAGGCGGTGATCTTGCCGGTGTCGGGGGCGAAGTTGTTGGCCGGATCCTCGGTGGTCACCCGGCACTGGAGGGCGTAGCCGTTCAGGTGGACGGAATCCTGGCTGGGGATGCCGATGGCCGGGGTGGACAGGGGCTTGCCCTCGGCGATGAGGATCTGGGCCCGCACCAGGTCGATGCCGGTGACCATCTCGGTGACGGTGTGCTCCACCTGGATGCGGGGGTTCATCTCAATGAAGTAGTGGCTGCCGTCCTTGTCCACCAGGAACTCCACCGTGCCGGCGGACACGTAGCCCACGTACTTGGCCACCTTCACCGCGTCCTCGTACAGCTTCTGGCGGGTGGCCTCGGGTACGCTGAAGGCGGGGGCGAACTCCACTACCTTCTGGTACCGCCGCTGGAGGGAGCAGTCACGCTCAAACAGGTGGACCACGTTGCCGTACTTGTCGCCCAGGATCTGCACCTCAATGTGCTTGGGCTCCACCAGGTACTTTTCAATAAAGATGTCCTCGTTGCCAAAGGCCTTCTTGGCTTCGCTCTTCACCAGGTTGAAGGCGGGGATGACCTCCTCCGGGGTGTCGCACCGGCGCATGCCCCGGCCGCCGCCGCCGCCGGCCGCCTTCAGGATGATGGGGAAGCCGTAGCTCTTGGCCTTTTCCAGGGCCTCCTCCCCGTCCTTCAGGGGCTCGGTGGAGCCGGGAATGGTGGGCACGTTGCAGGCCTTGGCGATGGCCTTGGCGGTGAGCTTGTCCCCCATCTGCCCCAGGATCTTGGAGGAGGGGCCGATGAAGGTGATCCCCGCCTCCTCGCAGGCCCGGGCGAAGTCGGCGTTCTCGCTCAGAAAGCCGTAGCCGGGGTGGATGGCGTCCACATTCCGGCGCTTGGCCAGGTCGATGATGGAGGGAATGTCCAGGTAGGCCCCCAGGGGGGACTTGTTCTCGCCGATGAGGTAGGCCTCGTCCGCCTTGGTGCGGAACAGGGCGAAGGTGTCCTCGTTGGAGTACATGGCCACCGTATGCAGCCCCAGGTCGTAGCAGGCCCGGAACACCCGGATGGCGATTTCGCCCCGGTTGGCAACCAGGACCTTGTTAAACTTGCACTCTGCCAATGCTGTCCTTCCTTTCTGAATAAATTTTGTCATAACCTGTCAGAAAAATCACAAAGATGACGGCAGTCACATTCCGCCGTCTGTGCCGTGCAACCCCTATGCCGCACGGAAAATACCAGTTATATTCCGATTAAAAATATTATATCTGTACGGTGCAGTTTTTGCAATCCTTTTTCGTGGAAATTGCAAAACTTGGCGGGAAGCACAGGAAAGCGCCGGATGGTCAGGGGCCTTTGTTGCGCTTTCACGGGGGACGGCCTTCATTGACTTTTCCCGGCGGACGTGTTATATATAGGGAACATATAGGGTAGCCCGCCGGGGCTTTTATTGTGCAGTAGGCCTGTGTTGTACAACACAGGCCTATCTTTTTGCAGGTGATTTTGTGAGAGATAAGGGCTGTTTTCATAACTTTATCAAGTATTCGTCCCTGAACGTGCTGGGGATGCTGGGGCTGTCCTGCTACATTCTGGCCGATACCTTTTTCATTGCCAACGCGCTGGGCAGCAGGGGACTGACCGCCCTCAATCTGGCCATCCCCATATACAGCTTTGTCCATGGCTGCGGTCTGATGATCGGCATGGGCGGCGGGATCCGGTTTGCCATCCGGAAGTGCCAGGGGGAGCGGAGAGAGTCCGACGTGATTTTCAGCCACGCAGTTGGCCTGGCTGTGGGGTTGGCGGTGTGCTTTCTGCTGGCGGGCCTGCTGCTGTCCGGCCGGATCGTGGCCCTGCTGGGGGCGGACCGGAGCATCTTTGACATGACCCGGATCTATGTCCGCATGGTGCTGCTGTTTTCCCCCCTGTTTCTGCTCAACAACGTGCTGCTGGCCTTTGTCCGCAACGATGGGGCGCCCCAGCGGTCCATGGCCGCCATGGTGGGGGGCAGCCTGTCCAATGTGGTGCTGGACTATGTGTTCCTCTTTCCGTGCCGCATGGGGATGTTTGGTGCGGTACTGGCCACGGGGCTGGCGCCGGTGGTCAGTATGCTGATCCTGTCCCCCCATATGCTCCGGAGGCGGAATAGCTTCCATCTGGTGCGGTGCCGGTGGAGCCGGACGGTGACCGCCGGGATCCTCTCGGGCGGCGTGCCCTCCCTGATCACGGAGGTGTCCGCCGGGGTGGTGATCCTGGTGTTCAACGGGATTCTGCTGGCCATGCAGGGGAACGTGGGGGTGGCGGCCTATGGGGTGATAGCCAACCTCTCCCTGGTGGTGACGGCCATCTACACCGGAATCGGACAGGGGATCCAGCCCATCCTCAGCAGCAGCTTCGGCGCGGGCAACCGGGAGGATGTGCGCAGGCTGCTGCGGTACGCCCTGACCGCCATGCTGCTGCTGTCGGCGGTGCTGTACGGGGTAGTGTGGTGCGGGGCCTCCCCCATCGCCGCCGCCTTCAACAGCGAGGGCGACCGCCTGCTGCAGGCCTTTGCCGAGGAGGGGCTGAAGCTCTATTTTATCGCCTGTCCCTTTGCGGGCTTCAATATCATCCTGGCGGTCTATTTCGCTGCCACGGAATACGCCCATCCCGCCCGGGTCATCTCCCTGCTGCGGGGCTTTGTCCTCATACTCCCCATGGCCTTCGCTCTGTCCGCCGGATTTGGCATGACCGGGGTGTGGTGCGCCGTCCCCGTTACCGAGGCCCTTGTGGCCGGGGTGGGGGTGCTGTATTGGCGCAGAGGAGACCGGCAGATGCTTGTCCGGACATAGGAAATATGCTACACTGGGCGAAAAGGGGGGAGAGACATGCCGCTGCGCCTGACTGACAGCCTGCGGACCCTGCCGGGGGTGGGCCCGGCCCGGGCCGGGAGCATGGAGAAGCTGGGTTTGAAAACGGTAGAGGACCTGCTGGGCTATTATCCCCGCGGCTATGAGGACCGGCGGCTGGCGGCCACCATTGCCTCCGCCCCGGCGGACGTGCCGGTGTGCCTCACCCTGATGGTGGCGGAGGAGCCCCGGCTCTCCCGTATCCGCAAGGGGCTGGAGCTGGTGAAGGTGCGCCTGGTGGACGATACCGGCAGCCTCACCGCCACCTTTTTCAACCAGAGCTATCTGAAAAACGCCCTGCGGGAGGGAGAGACCTACGTCTGCTTCGGCCGGGTGGAGGGAACGTCCAACCGTAAGCAGATGACCAACCCGGTGTGCGAGCGGGCGGACCGGGTGAAGTACAACGGGCGGATCCTGCCGGTGTACCACCTGACTCACGGCATTTCCAACAACTTTCTGGCGGGGCTGGCCCTGCAGTGTGTGGAGGACTGTGCCGGCCAGGTGGAGGAGGCCCTGCCCCACCACCTGCGGCAGGACCACGCCCTGGCCACGGCGGAATTTGCCTGCCGGAACATCCATTTTCCCAAGGATGAGACCGCTCTGGAGCTGGCCCGCCGCCGGCTGATCTTTGAGGAGCTGTTCTCCCTCACCTGCGGCATGGCCCTGCTCCGCCACCGGCGGGACCGGGCGGCGGGGCGCACCTTCCGCATTCCGGCTGTGGAAGATTTTCTGGCCCTGCTGCCCTTCGACCTTACCGGGGCCCAGCGGCGGGTGATGGAGGAGATGGCCGCCGACCTGTCTTCCGGTGTGCCCATGAACCGGCTGGTCCAGGGGGATGTGGGCTCGGGCAAGACCATGCTGGCGGCCTACGGCGCCTGGGTGACGGCGAAAAACGGCTGCCAGTGTGCCCTGATGGCCCCCACCGAGCTGCTGGCCGAGCAGCATTACCGCTCCCTGGCCCCCCTGCTGGGGCAGGCGGGGCTGCGGGTGGGCCTGCTCACCGGGGCGGTGAAGGGAAAGGCCCGGAAGGAGCTGTACGCCGCCCTGGAGGGGGGGACCATGGACCTGGTGATCGGCACCCACGCCCTCATCAGCGAGGGGGTGGCCTTTGCCAACCTGGGGCTGGTGGTCACCGACGAGCAGCACCGCTTCGGCGTGGCCCAGCGGGCGGCTCTGGCCGCCAAGGCGGCGGTACCCCCCCATGTGCTGGTCATGTCGGCCACCCCCATTCCCCGCACCCTGTCCCTGGTGATCTACGGAGACCTGGAGGTATCGGTGGTGGACGAGCTGCCCCCCGGCCGCAGTCCGGTGGCTACCTACGTGGTGGGGGAGGACAAGCGGCAGCGGATGTACAACTTCGTCCGCAAGCTGGTGGGAGAGGGCCGGCAGGCCTATATGGTCTGCCCCGCCGTGGAGGAAGGGGAGGATGGTGAGGACGGCCAGAGCCTGGACCTGAAGGCCGCCGTATCTTATGCCAACACCCTCCAGACCCAGGTGTTTCCCGACCTGCGGGTGGGTCTGGTCCACGGGAAGATGAAGAGCAGGGAGAAGGAGGCGGTGATGGCCGCCTTTGCCGCCGGGGAGCTGGACGTGCTGGTGTCCACCACCGTCATCGAGGTGGGGGTGGATGTGCCCAACGCCGCTCTGATGGTGGTGGAGAACGCCGACCGGTTCGGTCTCAGCCAGCTCCACCAGCTCCGGGGCCGGGTGGGCCGGGGGAGGCACCAGTCCTACTGCGTGCTGGTCACCGCCACCCGCAACCCCGACAGCCGGGAGCGGCTGCGGGTCTTGTCAAAAACCAATGACGGGTTTAAAATAGCCGAGGAAGATCTGCGCCTCCGGGGTCCCGGCGACTTTTTCGGGGAGCGGCAGCACGGCCTGCCCCAGCTGTCCATCGCCGATCTGACGGGGGACATGCGGGTGCTGAAGCAGGCACAGGGGGCGGCGGAGGAGCTGCTGCGCTCCGACCCGGACCTGAGCCGGCCGGAGCATGCCGGACTGCTGGAGCGGGTACGCAGGCTCTTTGCCGACCACGGCGATATGTTTAACTGACAAAGGAATGAGACAAGACCATGGACAGAATGGAAGAGACCAGGGCCCTGCGGGCCAGGATGGATGTGCATTATAACTGCTGCCAGTCGGTGCTGGTGCCCTTTTGCAGGGAATGCGGCCTGAGCCATGAGCAGGCCTATCAGCTGGGGGCCCATTTCGGCTCCGGCATGCGGCACGGCTCCACCTGCGGGGCGGTAACCGAGGCCCTGATGGTGCTGGGCCTGACCGGCCAGGGGCAGGAGGCCTCCAACCTCCTGCTGCGGAAGTTCCGGGAGAAGAATCAGGTGCTGGACTGCGCCGGGCTGCTGGCCCTGGCCAAGGAACGGGGCGAGGTACGCAAGCCCCACTGTGACCGGATGGTATATGACGCGGTGGAGCTGCTGGAGGAGCTGCTGCCCGACCGGATGTGAGCAATAAGGACGCCCCCCGCGCCAACGGCGCGGGGGGCGTATTTATTGTATGGGTTATCTGTGGCGGCGGGAGCCGGTATACCGGGAGCGGCGGCCGCCTCCGCTATGGGAGCCGTAGCGGCCCCGCCGGCTTCCGAAGAGCAGCCGGCGCAGCACCAGAAAGACCACCAGTATCAGGATTGCTACCAGCAGTACCTTCACCCACAGCTGGCCAAAGAACTTTTCCAGCCGGTCCAGCCGGTAGAGCCAGGGATCCCGCTCCACCGAGATGCTGGCCACCAGGGGCAGGGTGCCGTAGGTCTGGCCGTTGAAGGAGACCGAGATGGCGCCCAGCTGCTGGCCCTGCTCTACCGGGGCCTCCACGCTTTTGGCGTTGAGGGTGTAGTCGTATTTCAGATCCTCCGTGGAGACGTCGTTGGGCAGCAGGGCGGAAATCTCTCCCTGAGGGGCCAGGGTGACGTAGTTGGTGTCCTTGCCCAGGGTGACCTCCACCTCCGGGATGTCCCGCTTGGTGCCGTCCAGCATGACTTGGCGGGAGAAGTTGTTGAACCCCCACTCCAGCAGGCGGCTGGATTCGCTGAAGTAGGTATATCCGGCGCTGCCGGTGGCCCCTTCCTCCCGCTCACAGCCCATGACCACCGAGATCAGGTTCCGGTCCTCCTTGGTGGCGGAGGCTGCCAGGCAATAGCCCGCCTCCGGGGTGGAGCCGGTCTTGATGCCGGTGGCGTAGCGGTACAGGTAGCCCGTGATCCGGAAGTTGGAGATCAGGGCGTTGGTGGAGCGGATGATGCGCTCCTCCGGGTGCAGGTTGGTGGCGGGCATGGTGTAATTGAGGGAGGAGACGATGGTGCGGAAGGTCTCGTGCTTCATGGCCTCCTTGCTCATCAGGTACACGTCGTAGGCGGTGGTGTAGTGGTTGTCGTCGTGGTAGCCGTGGGTGTTGGCAAAGTGGGTGCCCGTCATCCCCAGCTCGGCCGCCCGCTGGTTCATCAGCTCCACAAAGCTGGCCACATCCCCGCTCACCGCCTCCGCCATTACGTTGCAGGCCTCGTTGGCCGAGGGCAGCAGGGCGGCGTACAGCAGGTCGATGATCCGGATCTCCTCCCCCGCCTTGATGTCGGCGGTGGAGGCGTTGTCCCCGATGCCGGTGTGGATGGCCTGGCTGGCGGTGACGGTTTGCTCCAGGGTCAGCTGCCCGGCGTCCACCGCCTCCAGAGTGAGCAGGCAGGTCATCACCTTGGTGATGGAGGCGGGGTACATCTTCTCATGGGCGTTGAGCTCGTAGAGAATTTCGTCGGTGTCCGGGTCCACCAGAACGGCGGCCTTGGCGTCCACCACCATGCTGTCCAGGATGGCGCTGCCGCTGCTCTCCCCGGCGGCCAGGGCAAAGGGTGAGGCCAGGGAGAGGGCCAGGAGAAGGGTCAGAAAGAGAGAGAGCAGTCTGGATTTTTTCATAGGAAACTCCATTTAAGTATGATATAATAACGTTGTATATTTGATTATACCAGACCCCACACTGGGACGCAACGGGGGAGAAGGTTACAAAATCATGAAGATTTCGAAAGTGGAATTTGCCGCGGTTCTCCTGGCGGCGGTCTTTCTGGCCTTTACCGGCGGCTGGTTTCTCCGCGGGACCACCCAGGCCCGGCCGGTGTGGGTGGAGACCGAGCGCACGCTGGCCCAGGAGACGCCCATCGTGCTTACCCCGCCGCCCACAGAGACGGCGGCGCCGTCAGCCGCCCCGACTGCCGCCAGCGCCGGGACGGGGAAGGTGGATCTGAATACCGCCACGGCGGAGGAGCTGATGACCCTGCCGGGCATCGGAGAGAAGCGGGCGGCGGATATCATTGCTTACCGGGAGGCAAACGGCCCCTTCCGCATCCCGGAGGATCTGACCCGGGTCAGCGGCATCGGGGAGGGGATCCTGGCCGGGCTGATCGACCAGGTTACGGTTTCACAAGAGGAGGAAACGCCTTGAAAATATTGGTAGTAGATGACGAGCGGGTGCTGGTCAAGGGCATCAAATTCAACCTGGAGAGCGAGGGCTACCAGGTGGAGGCGGGGTACGACGGGGAGCAGGCGGTGGAGCTGGCCCGGAGCGGCGGCTTTGACCTGATCATCCTGGACCTGATGATGCCCAAAATCGACGGGCTTCAGGCCTGTATGCGTATCCGGGAGTTTTCCAATGTGCCCATCATCATGCTCACCGCCCGCAGCGAGGACGCCGACAAGATCATCGGCTTTGAGTGCGGGGCGGACGACTATATCACCAAGCCCTTCAACATCCTGGAGCTGAAGGCCCGGGTGCGGGCCCTGCTCCGCCGGGCGGGGATGGCGGCCCAGCAGAGCGGCGCGGGGAGCAAGCTGACCATGGGCCACATCGTGCTGGACCCGGACGCCCGGGCCGCCTGGAAGGACGGCAAGAGCGTGGACCTGACCGCCAAGGAATTTGACCTGATGGAACTGCTCATGCGCAATCCCGGCCGGGTGTACAGCCGAGAGAACCTGCTCAACGTGGTGTGGGGCTACGAATATGCCGGGGACTACCGGACGGTGGACGTCCATGTCCGCCGCCTGCGGGAGAAGCTGGAGCTGGACCCCGCCAATCCCGAGTATATCCTCACCAAGTGGGGCGTGGGCTACTATCTGAAAAATGGATAAGCGGGAAACCCAGGGCCGTCGTGTGCCCTTCTGGCGCTCTCTGCAGACCAAGTACGCCCTGACCTATGTGGTGATCGTGGCGGCGGTGGTGGTGCTGCTGAACACCTATCCGGTGGTGGTATCCCAGAATCTGGCCTACCGCTCCAAGCGGACCTCCATGCAGAATCAGGCCTCGGTGCTGGCCTCCGCCCTGGCCACCGGGCCGGAGGCCCTGACCGCCGACAGCGCCACCCGGACGGTCAACCTGCTTCTGGGCAGCCTGGGGGTAAACCGGGTGGTGGTGACCGATCCCGCCGGCCGGGTGCTGTGCGACGTGCGGGACGGGGTCCAGCAGACCGACACCGTGGGGCAGTACGCCCTGTTCTGGGAGGCGGTCACCGCCCTCAAGGGCAACAACGTGTTCCGGGGGGATTACGCCGACGGGGTCTTTTACAGCTGGGCGGCGGTGCCCGTCACCTACCGCTCCATGACCCAGGGGGCGGTCTATCTCTACGAATATGATGCCGAGCAGGGGGCCATGCTCCAGGGCATCCAGAACAATCTGCGCACCATTTCCATTGTCATCGCTCTGGTGACTCTGGTGATGGGCGTGGTGTTCTCCAAGGCCCTCACCCGGCGGATCGCCCAGCTGCTCAGCGCCATCCATACCGTGCGGGAAGGGGAGTACAGCCACCGGGTGGACATGCGGGGGGGCGACGAACTCAGCCGCCTGGCCGACGAGTTCAACGAGCTCACCGGCCGGCTCCAGACCACCGAGGAGGTGCGCCGCCGGTTTGTGTCCGATGCCTCCCATGAACTCAAGACCCCGCTGGCCTCTATCCGCCTGCTCACCGACTCCATCCTCCAGGCCGACCATATGGACAGCGAAACCGCCCGGGAGTTTTTGATCGACATCGGGGAGGAGGCCGAACGGCTCACCCGCATCACCGAAAAGCTGCTCACCCTCACCCGGCTGGACACCGCCCATGAGGTCCAGACTGTACCGGTGGACGTAGGGACGGTGGTGCGCCGGGTGGAGCACATGCTCACCCCCCTGGCCCAGGCGGCGGAGGTGAAGCTGGAGCTCTCTCTCCAGAGCGGCTGTGTGATCCGGGCCACCGAGGACGATCTGTACCAGGTGGCCTTCAACCTGATGGAAAACGCGGTGAAGTACAACCTGCCCGGCGGAACGGTCATCGTCACCCTGTTTATGGAGGGGAATACGGTATGCCTGCGGGTGGAGGACACCGGCGTGGGGATACCGGAGGCCGATCTGCCCAAGATCTTTGACCGGTTCTACCGGGTGGACAAGGCCCGCTCCCGGGCGGCGGGGGGCACCGGACTGGGGCTGTCCATCGTCCGGGACACCGTGCGGCAGCACGGCGGCACCATTACCGCCCGCCGTCGGGAGCCGGAGGGCACCTGTTTTGAGGCGCGCTTTGCCCGCTGGCGGGAGGAGGGGGAGAAGGAATGAGAAAACGGGTGCTGTCCTCTCTTGTCCTCTGCCTGCTGATGGTGGGCCTGTGGGGCTGCTCCCAGCGGAGCGGCGGAGGCAGGGCGGGAGATTATCAGATTTATTATTCAGCCCTGCCCAACCAGAACGCCCCCCTGGCGGTGGGGTGTGAGACCTGGACCCCGCAGGCGGGAGCGCAGATCATTCCCGGCCTGCTGGAGGCTCTGCTGGCCGGTCCCACGGACCCGGAGCTGGCTACCCCTTTTCCCGACGGTACCCGCCTGTTGGGCTGGACGCTGGAGGCGGGGTGTCTCCGGCTGGACCTGTCGGAGCAGTACGGCGATCTGACGGGGATTGACCTGACGGTGGCCGACTGCTGTCTGTCCCTCACCCTCTGTCAAGCGGAGGGTGTGGAGTCGGTGTATGTAACGGTGGAGGGGAGCGAGATCCCCTACCGCCCCATCCAGCAGCTGACCGAGGCCGACATCCTGACAGCCGTCTATGAGGCGGGGGCCTAGTCATCTCCCTTGACAAGGCCGGCAGCCTGGTGTAACATACAACATTATTGCATAGATATTCACACAGAAAGGAAGTTTATCCCCATGAGCCAGCACCGCGTCAGTACCCAGTGCCTCCACGCCGGCTACACCCCGGGCAACGGAGAGCCCCGCAACATCCCCATCATCCAGTCCACCACCTTCCGCTATACCACCGGGGAGGCCATGGGAGCCCTCTTTGACCTGGAGGCCAGCGGTTATTTCTATACCCGCCTGCAGAACCCCACCAATGACCATGTGGCGGCCAAGATCTGCGCCCTGGAGGGGGGCTCCGCCGCTATGCTCACCTCCTCCGGCCAGGCGGCCTCCTTCTATGCCATCTTCAACATTGTCTCCTGCGGGGAGCATGTGGTGTGCTCCTCCTCCATCTACGGCGGCACCTACAACCTGTTTGCCGTCACCATGAAGCGGATGGGTATTTCCTTCACCTTCGTGGACCCCGACTGCTCCGAAGCCGAGCTGGAGGCCGCCTTCCGGCCCGAGACCCGGGCGGTGTTTGGGGAAACTATCGCCAACCCCGCCCTGACGGTGCTGGATATCGAGAAGTTTGCCAAGGCCGCCCACGCCCACGGCGTGCCCCTGATCGTGGACAACACCTTCGCCACCCCGGTAAACTGCAAGCCCTTCCAGTGGGGGGCAGATATCGTCACCCACTCCACCACCAAGTACATGGACGGCCACGCCAACGCGGTGGGAGGCGCCATTGTGGACTCCGGCAAATTTGACTGGACCGCCCACGCCGACAAGTTCCCCGGCCTGACCACTCCCGACGAGAGCTATCACGGCATCACCTACACCGAGCGCTTCGGCCTGGAGGGGGCCTACATCACCAAGGCCACCGCCCAGCTCATGCGGGATCTGGGGGCCATTCCCTCTCCCCAGAATTGCTACTATCTGAACATCGGCCTGGAGACCCTGCCTCTGCGGGTGGCCCGCCACTGTGAGAACGGTCTGGCGGTAGCCAAATTCCTGAAGGACCACCCCAAGGTGGCCTGGGTGCGCTATCCCGGTTTGGAGGGGGACCCCTATTACGAGCGGGCGCAGAAGTACCTGCCCAACGGTACCTGCGGCGTGGTGTCCTTCGGCGTGAAGGGCGGCCGGGAAGCGGCCTCCAAGTTCATGGCCGGGCTGCAGCTGGCATCCATCGCCACCCACGTGGCCGACGCCAAGACCTGCACCCTCCATCCCGCCTCCACCACCCACCGGCAGATGACCGATGAGGAGCTGGCCGCTGCCGGGGTGTCCCCGGATCTGGTGCGCCTCAGCGTGGGCATTGAGGATATTCATGACATCCTAGAGGATGTGGACCAGGCGCTGGCCGGGGTGTGAGCCATGTATGTGAATCCTGAAGTTTATTCCGGCCCTCCGGCAGAGAGCCGGGACCCCAACGAGATGGCGGTGTACGCTTTTCTGGACCGGCTGGGAATTTCCTATCTCCGGTGTGACCACGATTACGCCAACACCATGGAGGACTGCAAGGCGGTGGAGGCGGTTTTAGGGGTGCCTATCTGCAAAAATCTGCTGCTGACCAACCGGCAGCAGACCGACTTCTACCTGCTGCTGATGCCGGGAGACAAGCCCTTCAAGACCAAGGATCTGACCAAGCAGCTGGGCTGCGCCCGCCTGTCCTTTGCCAGCCCCGAACAGATGAAACAACTGTTGGGCGCAGCCCCCGGCTCGGCCAGCGCCTTTGAGCTGATGCACGACAAAGAAGGCAGGGTCCGTTTGGTGATGGACCGGGAGCTGCTGGCAGGGGAATGGCTCAGCGGTCACCCCTGCTTTTCCACCTCCACCATCCGGCTGAAGCTGACGGATTTTCTGGAGCGGTTTCTGCCTGCCGTGGACCATACCCCCACCGTGGTGGATCTGCCCTGGCCGGAGCCAGAGGCGGAATACACGCGGTAGATGGAAGCCCCGCAATCCAAAATCGAGAAAAAGCGGCGTAGTTTACCTACACCGCTTTTTTTCTTGCATTTTCTTGTAAGATGTACTAAAATTGGAACGGCAAAATGCGATATCTGAAATAAAATTTCAGAAGCCAAAGATTTGTGACAATAAAGTTGTATTTTACTACAAATTTTATGCCTATTAACGTTAATTAATTGGTAAAATAGACGATATATATATTGAGGGAAATAATCTTACTTTGGGCGGCCTGGTTTTTGCAGTTTTCCCGGTGAGGGGCGGCCGCTGAAAAAGAAGTGCAAACGGGCCGTTTCCGGAGGAGCATAGCCCATGAGGCTGTACAGAGCGGACACGGTGCGTATTCAAGTAAACAGGTGGAACGGTACCATCGACATGGCGGATGGTTTTCCTGCCCGTTTGAATCGTTAGAAAGGAGGATGTGCTTTGAACTCGCTTAGCCAGAAGGAAATACAGGACATTTTAAACTGCGCCATGCAGGATATAACCAACCGCATGACCAGCATTTCCCCCTGCGAGCATGATGCCGCGTTCTCCGGCGACGTCTGTACGGTCCACACGACCTTTGAAGGGGGACACCATGCCACCTTGACGTTGTATATGGACATGGCGCTGCTGCAGCGCCTGACCCAGAGAGTTATGCAGCAGAATCAGGTAGAGCCACAGGACGTCGAGGACTTTACCAAGGAGTATTTTAATGTGATCTGCGGGCAGGTGGCGTCCAGATTGTTTCAGACGGCGCATATCAGGTCCCGCTTCTGCATACCAAGATTTTGCCGGGGCCGCTATGTACCGGCAGACGGCGGAGCACGTCGGTGTGTGCTCAATTACGTCAGTAATTGTAAAGAAGGCGTACAGCTGATACATCAAATCTTGCCTATTTCCTCATGATAAGATATAATAAAGGGCAAGCTGGATCGTTGAGAAGGAGCGATACAATATGGGGAAGAAAATTATGGTAGTGGACGATTCTCGGATCGTTCAGCTACAACTGCAAAAGATCCTGTCAGGGACGGACTATGAAGTGGTGGCCTGCTGCCAGAGCGGTGAGGAAGCGCTGAGCCTGTATGAGCAGGTGAAGCCGGACCTGGTGACAATGGATATTCTGATGCCCGGTATGGATGGGCTGGAGACGGCCCGTACGATCCTGCAGAAGCATCCTGAGGCCAGGATTCTGATGGTATCCTCTCTGGCCTATGATGACACCATCAATGAGGCCAAGGACATCGGCGCCAAGGGCTTTGTCTATAAACCCTTTGACCCGGAGCAGATTGTCCTGTCCGTGCAGAAGGCCTTCACAGAATAAATGCGCAGAGGGAATATGTATATCCGAACCGTAAAAAAATACCCGTCATCTGGAAGCAAAGGCTGCTTCAGGATGACGGGTATTTTTTTCAGGAAGAGGCGGGGCCGTTTCCCCGGTGGAGAAGGGCCGATTTCAGCTCGTTGACCAGGGCCGGCGGCGCTGCGCCGGCGGCGTCCTGGTTGGTGCTGACGGCCTTCTGCAGCTCGCTGCGGAGTACCAGAACCTCCTTGGGGGCGCAGATACCGATATTTACCTGTCCGCCGGGCTCAATGGACAGAACAGTGACGCTGATGTGGTCGTCAATCACCAGGGATTCGCCCACTTTGCGGCTCAGGACCAGCATCAGCCCACCCCCCCGTTGGAGAATTCATCCAGCCGATGACGCATGTGGTAGGCATCGGTGTCCAGAATGACCTGCATACCCCGGTGCAGATCGGGATTGATCACCAGCGGGCAGCGCAGATTGAGGGTACTGGCCCCTACCGGCTCCCGCACTACGCACATGACGTAGTAGCACAGCTCCTCGCTGCGGGAGACCTCCATCATGCGCAGCTCCTCATGGGAGAGAATGGGGGCATAGTCCGGCTTGAGAGAAAAGGGGTTCATGGCGATAAACGCCGGGGAGGGCGCAGCCAAGCTCTGCAGGCAGAGCATATTTCCGTCACTCCCCTCAAAGGGGAGCAGCAGGAAAGATTTCTCCGCCTCAAACCCAAACAGTCCGTTGGGGAAGGTCAACACGTCCTCCGGGGCGTAGTCGATCCGCCCAAAATATTTGGTGTCCAGCTGCAAGGGGGTTCCTCCTTTTAGGCGTTGACGTCGATGGGCTCGTAATTGGGATCAGCGGAGGGAGGCACGTACAGGGGCCCGCCCACGTACTTGATAATCACGTCCGGACGCTGGGTCATGGTGAACTCGATATCGCCGGGTACAAAGGTAAAGCTCATCTGCTCCATGCGCCAGTCAAAGTTCAGCTTGTCCATCTCATAACGGATACTCATTTCGCCGCCGTCCCAGCCGATATCGGGGCCCACGGTGGGCAAAAACTCGATATTCACATTGGTGGGATCGCCGATGTTCTGCTGTTTGGCCAGCTGAGGGATCACGTCCTGGTCGATGCGTGCCTCCATCATCATGCGGCCCTCCCTGGCCATTACAGCGGTGGCCTGATAGGCGCTCTGCATGCCTGCCTGCGCCTGTTGTTGAATCAGGGTAGCGGTGGTGGGGGTTACAGAATTGCGGGATTCAAAGCTGTCAATGTTCACCTTGATGGGCTGGCTGCGAATGCTCAATCCATTTTTGTCCCGGGAGATCTCCATCTGGGCCGTGCCGCGGGCATATTCCAGATGGGCCTTGGTGACTTTCATCTGGATTTCGATGGGGACTGTTTTGATCTCGATCAGCGGATACATGACCTGAAAGACTCCTTTCCTGCACCTCGCACGGCGCAAACTGAATAGCCCTTAACGGGCAGATTAGCTCAGATAATCCATCAGAGACTGGGGAATGACGTTAGCGCCCACCTGGATAGCGGCGTTGTAGCTGGTCTGGGCCCAGGAGAGGGTCAGAATCGCCTCCACCTCGTCAATATTTTCGATGCTCTGCCGCTCGTTGTTGAGGGCGTCAAAGGTGCTTTCCAGCTGCGTCTTGTTGGTTTCCAGGTATTTGGCCTTGGTGTCCAGGGCGGTATGCTGCTTGCTGACCGCATCCTGGGCGTCGCGGAACTTGTCAACCAGCCGCTTGGCATCCTCATAATCGCCGGCAGGCCCCCAGGTCTTGGTGTCCTCATTATAGCCCTTGAAAATTTCGGCCGTCCGCAGCATGATGGAAATAATGTTCTTGGGATCGCCGTCCTCGTCAAAGCCGGTGCCGCCGATAAAATCGGTGCCACGGATCGCTGCGTCAAAGGCGGTGGAATCAATGACGTTTCCGTCCTTATCCACCTCAAAACCCTTGCCGATATCCACATACAGGTGCTCCGCGTTCCACTTGTCCAGCACCTCTTGATTGGTCATGGGATTTCCGTCGCTGTCCAGCATCGGATTGCCGTCGGCGTCCTTGTACTCTGCCTCATAGTAGGTGGAATCCGGGTCGTCCAGCCGGATGCCACGGTAGGTCAGGTAGTGCATATCGCCCTCCGTCTCAATGGCGAAGGGGGGGTTCTGAGTATCGGCGCCGCCGAAGATGTAGTCGGTGCCGTATTTGCTGTTCAGGCTCTGCACCATGGACTCGGCGCCGGAGAGGATCACATCGCCGAAGGTGTTGCGGACGGTGGCGTTGGGGTCGTTCAGACCGGAGATCAGGGGCGTCTCGGCCAGATCCTGAGAAAGCTTGTCGAGGAAGTCGTCGGCAATGTCCCAGGCGGAGGAAAACTTGTTGTACACCATGGTGTTATTGGCGGCCTGGGCGTTGGTGGCGTTCAGGGAACTGTGAATCTTGAACGCACGGGTAGCCGCGGCGGGGTCCGCGGCATAGGTGTCAAAATTCCGCTTGGTCATCAGCTTATTCATGGCGGAATACAGCTGATTGGAAGACTTCATCAGATTGTTTTGGTATGTATAGAGCGTGCTGTTGGTAGTAATGCGCATCATAATCCATTCACCTCAAGTCCGAAAGCGGGTTTACATGGCCAGCAGAGAGTCCAGTGCGGTATTCAACGTGGTCATCAGCCGGCAGGCGGCGGCATAGGCTTTCTGGTAGGTCATGAGACTGGTGGCCTCATCGTTCAAATCCACGCCCATTACGCTGTCACGGTCTACATAGATATCGTTGGCGGTAACGAGATGATTGTTGAGCACCGCGTCGGTGGTCATCTGATCCTCTGCCAGTGTGGACTGGATCCGCAGCAGCATATTCTCGAAAGAGCCCGTATAGGCATCGCCCGCGGCGCCCGGATTAATGTTACCGGGGACGAAATCAATGTTTTCCCGGTTAAACAGATTCAGGAACTCAGCCAGCCGGGAGGTATCGCCGCTGGGAGCGTTTGGGTCATCCGTGGCCTGGATGGAAACCTTATCATTGTTCCAGTCGAAAGAAACGGAGATATTGGCGGCGGTAATATTGCTCGTATCGTTGCCGGAGCTGCTGTTGCTGAACAGAGCGCCGCTGCCGGCAAGGCCGGTGTTATTCAGCTCGTTCATCTGCTCGGCAAAGGTCCGGGCCAGATTGTCCAGGGTCATCCGATAATAGGGAATACCCCGCTTAGAGGAGGCGTCCGGATCCACAGTGGAGTCAGCGGGGGAATTTGCGGCAGCCAGTGCGGAGCCCAGCGTGCCGTTAAGGTCACCGGCGCCCACCGAAGGGCCGGCGTTGCCAACAGTGACGGAATATTCGCCGGTTGCGTTCTGTACCTTCTGCAGCTCGGTAACGGTCTGATTGGACAGGAGCGTCTCTTTGTTGCCGCCTGCCAATTGAATGGTATACGACGTAGGCGTTTCCGTGGTCGTAACGTCTACATAGCCTTTCAGTTCTGTGAGGAGCTGCTTACGCTTTGCAGTGGCCTCAACAATTGCAGCCTGATCGCCGCCGCCATAGATCGTGCCGTTCAAAGATGCAATCTGATTCAGAATACTGTTGACCTCATCCACGTTGCTCTGCAGCGCCTTATCAAGGGATTCGGGGGTAGTGGAATACTCGCCCTTCTCGGTGAGCAGCTCCCGAAGGGACTGGAGGGAGCCGTACAGGTCGTTGTCCAGCAACTGAACCGGGTCGGTGTCATTGGGGTCTTTCTTAGCGCCGGAAGAATCCCGCAGAGCGTACAGGTTGATGCCGTAGTTGTTTGCCTTGTCCACACCCATCTTGGCTGCATATTCGCCGTCCACCAGGGTGTGGTTATGGGGCGGATCGTTGGCCAGAGTGATGGTCAGCCTTTCAACATAGGTATCTGCGCCAATGTTCTCCATGCTGTATTTTACGTCCACCTTGACGTACTCGTTCAGCTTATCCAGCAGCAGATTCCGCTGGTCCCGCAGCTCCAGGCCCTCGTCGCCCCGGATATCGGCATTGCGGATGGCCACATTCAGCTCCTGAATGTTTTTCAGGATATTGTTGACCTCGGTAACCTCCTGGTCCAGCTTATCCTGATAGGTCTTATCCAGCTTTTCCAGCTTATCCGCATAGGTGTTGAAGAGGCTGGCCAGGGACTTGGAGGACTCCCGGATGAGGCTGTTGTAGGTGCCCACGCCGTTGGTGATGGCCTCGTTGATCAGGTCCCGCAGGTCGTTGAGCTGGCTGAGGATCACGCCGTCGTCCTGGTCCAGATCGCCCTTGCCTACCTCGTCCAGAATTGTGGCCAGATCGTTCAGGCCGCCCAGTTTGGCGTTGGCGCTGCCCACATCGGCCACTGCCTTGCGGTAGGAGATGTCAAGGCCGGGGTCCCGCAGCTGATCCACTCCAGCCACCACGGCGCCCTGGCCGATACGGGTCTTATAGCTGGAGAAATAGCGGTCGGAGGCGCCGGGGATCAGGCTGACCTGATTCAGCCGCTGGCGGGTGTAGCCTTCCGTGTTGATGTTGGTAATGTTATTGCCCGTTACGTCCAGGCCCTTTTGGGCGGCGTAGATACCCAGCCGCACGGTACCGAAGGATCCAAATGTACCCATGCTGTCGTCCTCCTCAAGCTCTAAAATCTGTTGTATGCGCCGGACCCTTCTCCGACGATTTCCGGGCAGCTGGCCCGCCCCGCTCCAATTGCCGCTCAATTTTGCGCAGATCGCTTTCCATCAGGGTGCGGGCGGCGCCCTGTGCGCTGGCGAGAACCTGATAGGCCCGCATGAGCTGTTCCACTGTCTGCTGGGTTTCGCTCCGCAGAGCGTCGGGGGCATGACGGGACAGCTCCCGCAAAGGAACCTGTTCCAGGCCCAGCTGCTTGAGCAGCTGGTTTCTGCGCTGCTCCTGCCCCCGCAGGGACATTGTGGCCGCCTGTTCCTGTTTCATGCAGACGTCCAGCGTGTCCAGATCACCGGCCTGAACCGCCGCGATCTTCTTCTGTTCCACCGCGTTCAGCTCTGTCAGTTCCTGGTGAAGTTTTTGCAAGAAAGTGAGATAATCCTTAAATTCCATACTGATTCAGCGGCCCTCCAACAGCAGCATGCGCGCCGCGATCTCCCCGGGATTCGCCTGATAGGTCCCGTCAGCTACCTGCTGGCGCAGCGTTTCAATCTCCTGATGGGTGGGGCGGATGCGAACTTGCCGGGAAATCTGCCCCACCGTTTCTTTCACACGTTTTTCCATCTCATCCAAGTGGGAGGAAAACTGGACCTGATCATACCGCTGCTCCGACGTCTTGACGGACGACGCGCCATTTTTCCTGGCGTAAGACGAAATACTCCCGGCGGAATAGATGCCGGTGGGATAAATCGGAGCCACCACAGCAAGCCCTCCCTTTCCTAAAAATTTTGGTTTTCTGGGGCCAGAGTACAGGCCGCCATACCTTTCAATATATATATCGTCCGTTCCCCCTTATAAAATAAGGGCAAACGGAAAAAAACCATGCTTTTGCGATGGGAATAAATTTTGTAAACCTCTTATTTTTTTCCTCTATTGGTCGATATGTTTAATGGGGATTATATCCGGCAGAGGCATAATCCATACAAAATTTGGAAAGGAGCATACCAAGAGATGAAATACGAATTAACAGACGATCTGCTGACCGGCAACGCTCTGATTGACTCTGAGCACCGGGAGCTGTTCGCGGCGGTCAACAATTTGATGGATGCCTGCGCCCAGGGCAAGGGCCGGGATCAGATCCAGAAGACGGTTCAGTTTTTGGGCGACTATGTAGCCAAGCACTTCCGGGATGAGGAGGGGCTGCAGACCAAGAGCAATTACCCCGGATATCCGGCCCACAAGCAGTTCCATGACGGGTATCGCCGCAAGCTGGCGGAGGCCACCCAGGTGCTGACGCGGGAGGGCCCCTCTGTGAAGGCGCTGGGTGACCTCAATGGTGTGGTGGCCATCCTGGTTTCCCACATCCGCACGGAGGATAAGCGCCTGGCCCGCCATATCAAGGGCTGATGCTCCTGCTGTTCATAGAAGAAAACACATCCCCGGAAACCCTTGGGTTTCCGGGGATGTGTTTTGTTTTGTGTTATTCGCCCAGGCCAAAATCGCTCTGGTCGCGGAGAGTAAACTTGGCAACCAGCTCTTTCAGCAGATGGGACTGGCCGGACAGCTCCTCGCTGGCGGCGGCGCTCTCCTCCGCAGTGGCGGAGTTGGTCTGCACCACGCTGGAGATCTGGTCGGTGCCCTCGGTGACCTGGTGGATGGCCTCGGTCTCGGAGACAATGTTCTCGGCCACCTGGTTCATGTAGCTGACCGCCTTTTCCGCCAGCTCCATGGTGGAATTCAGAGCCGCGCTGACATCCTCGGTCAGCTGGCTGCCCCGCTCCACGTTGGCGGTGGAGCGCTCGATAAGCTCCTTGGTCTGCTTGGCGGCCTGGTCGGACTTGGAGGCCAGGCTGCGTACCTCGTCGGCCACCACGGCGAAGCCCTTGCCGGCGCTGCCGGCCCGGGCGGCCTCCACGGCGGCGTTCAAAGCCAGAATGTTGGTCTGGAAGGCGATGTTCTCAATGGTCTCAATGATCTGGCTGATCTCCTGATGGCCCTTGAGAATGTCAGCCATGGCGGAGCGCAGGGCGCCCATCTTTTCGTTGCTGGCCACCACCTGGCCGCCGGCCACATGGGAGCTGTCCTGAGCCAGCTTGGCGGCTTCGGCGTTCTTCTGGGAGGTGTCGTCAATGTCGTTGATGGTGGCGGACAGCTCCTGCACAGCGCTGGCCTGCTCCGTGGCGCCCTGAGCCAGAGCCTGAGCGCCGGAAGAGACCTGCTCGGCACCGGCGGAGACCTGCTCGGCGGCGGTGTGGATCTGGGACATGGTTTCGCTCAGCCGGGTCTCCAGATCCTGTACGGTTGTCAGCACCGCCTCCATATCGCCCACGTACAGTTCGCGGTGCTGGGAGCGGACGTTCAGGTTGCCGCGGGACATTTCGCCCAGCAGATAGCCGATATCCTGAATAATACCCTGGAGGACATGGACAATCTGCCCCGTGGCCTCGCTCAGCTGGCCAATTTCGTCTCTCCGGCTGAAGGTGGGAACAGGGGAGGTCAGGTCACCCTGCTCCAGACGCCGGATGCGCTGGACACACTGGCAGATAGGCTTGCCCAGACCGTTGGCCACCCGGATGGAGAGAACGATGGCGACCACCACCACGGCGGCTATCAGGACAGCGATAATGACGATATTGCGGTAGGTGGTGCCCATAAAGTCGGAGACATAGGCGTTTACGCCCAGGCTCCAGCCATCAGTGCCGGGCACAGGGCTGTAAGCCAGATATTTGGTCACGCCGTTGTAGCTGTATTCACCGAAGCCGGTCTCGCCCGCCACCATTTTGCTCTCAAGGACGGCCAATTCCGCCAGAGAGGAGTCGGTTTTGGCATCTTCCACGGTGTTTTCCTGATTCATGACGTTGTCCATATTGATGTGGGCAATGGTGTTGCCGTTCTTGTCCAGCATGTAGGCGCTGCTGTTCTCGCTCACTTCAATGGTGGCCATAATATCGTTCAGGAAGGTCTCCTTGGGCACGAAGTAGACCACACCGGCAACCCGGCTGTTGGGAATACCGTCCTGCCAGAGGGGAGCGGCCACCATCAGGGACAGCTCGCCGGTGATCTTGCTGACCGTGGGGACGGAGATGTAAACCTTACCCTGAATGGCCTGCTGGAAGTACTCCCGGTCAGAGTAGTTGTTGCCGTCAAACAGGCTGTTGCCGGAGGTGTCCAGAACATTGCCGCGCATCATGCCATATTCCGCCACCCACTGATCCAGAATGGCCTTCTTTTGTTCCACCGTGGTGGTGGCGCTGCTGAGCTCGGGAACCATGCCCAGAGCTTCCGCGGTATACTCATAGGACTGGATCTCATAGGATACCCGGTCAGCGGACAGGGAAGCTATGGCGAGCATGCTGCTCTTCAAGGTGGACTGGCCGCTGGAGTAGCTCATGAAGATGCCGACGCCGCCGCAGAGAACGGCCGCCGCTGTGGCGATGCACAGGATACAGAGCAGGATCTTTTGACGGATACTTTTCATACATTGACTCCCTCCATGTTTTCAGCATTGTCTGCCGTACAATCACACACACAAAATAATTTTATGTGAGGGCATTAGAAACAAGGGCGCTTTAAGAGAGCAGCAGAGTGGCTTCGCCGGTCTCTCTGTCCAGTTGATAAATCTGTCTGCCCGGCTCTCCGATCAGATAGGTGGATACATACTGATGGGTGTCCGCCGTATAGACGTTGAGACTCAGACAGGTTTTCCCGTCCAGAACGGCCAGCCCCTCCTCCGGGAAAATAATGTAGTTGGACATGTCCGCCCCCTCCAGTCCAAGAGCGGACGGGGATTGAGACTGGAGGTAGTTGGTCGCCTCCTCCAGCGTCATGGAGTCCTCCTGCTTCTGGGGCAGCTTGGCCCCCTCCTCCAGCTTGGGAGAAATGGTGCAGGAGGTTTCGTCCCAGGAGATGGACAGCTGGAACAGTCCGTCGCCGGAGGAGCTTTCCTTTGCCGCCACCACCGTGCCGGTGTCGGCAAACTCCTGATCCTCCGGGAGCAGCTGGCTGTCCTCATCCAGCAGCACGCATTGCTGGTTTTCTACCAGGTCCTTGGCATAGCTTTGCGCCACTTCCTTGCCGGAGGTAAGGGCCTCGTAGTGAAAGCTGATCAGGCCGTCGTCATCCTCTGTGGTTTCGTACTGGAAATTCTCCTCCAGCGTGACCAGCTGATCCAGTGAGGGGAGGGTGTCCTCTCCCGCGGCATAGGATTCTACTGGCTGTGGGGTATCGCCGCCGCCGCATCCGGTCAGGAGCAGAAAGGTCAGCGCCCACAAAAATGGCAGATACTTGTGTCGTTTCATGTTGTGCTTCCACCGCCTCATTGTTCAAAACCAATATCGACCCGGTCCCCGTTTTGCAGTACCTGTTGAAAAATGCAGTCCGTGCCGTTGACCCGCAGGAAAATGGGCGACTGGGCGTTTTTAAAGTCGATCCCCGTGCGTTCCAACAGGTCCATCACATAAAACGGCGCGCCATCTGATTTGGGCGGCAGGGTGATCTCCGCTCCGTTTAAAATGACGGAGCAGGCGGGAACAGGCGGCGGGACCGGAGGGACGGGGGCCTGCTCCTTCTGCCGATCCGGCTCGGGTACAGGCTGCGGCTCCGGTTCTGGTTCTGGTTCTGGTTCTGGCTCGGGTTCTGGTTCGGGCTCTGGCTCTGGTGTAGGCTCCGGTTCTGGCTGCGGCTCCGGTTTGGGTGCCGGCTTTGGGGAGAGGGCCGCCCCCACCTGGGTGACAAATGCGCCGGAGTTCAAAAGCTGCTCCGGCTGGGGAACCTGCCCGTCCACAATGACAGCAGTGCAGCCCAGACGCCGGCACAGTTCTTCCGCCGTCAGCCGGCAGTCGGCTCCCGCCGCCGCCGGGGTGAACTCCACCTGATCGCCGGCATGGACCACGAAAGAGGGCTGGGCGTCCGCCCCGTTGATCCGGAGACGGGCGGGTATGGGAGGTTCTCCGTGAAAGACGGTACGCCGCCCGTCTACTTGGAGCACCAGCGGCTTTCCGCTCCTGCCCAGCAGGTCCGCGTAAGTGTACCCGTTCATCATCAAAAGCTCCATGGCTGTCAGGCTTCCGCTGCGGAAGAGCTTGGCGGGCGTGCCGTTGAGCAGAACCTGGCAGCTGTCGCTGATCAGGCCCAGGCCCGCGGATACCGCGATGCCCAAGGGGGTGGTGTACTCCGGGTCCTCCAGGGTCAGCGTGTCCGAGCAGACGGTGTTTTTGAAATGGCCGCCTGCAATGGCCACCCGCCTCAGGTCCATATCCAGCGCGTCAGCTACCTTTTCCTGCAGCGTGGGCAGCTTGCTGCCGCCGCCCGCCAGGAATACGGCGGAGGGCGCCGACCCGTTAAGGGCGAGCACCCGCTGGGCGATTTCCCTGGCCAGCAGTTCAACCGTGGGGGTAAGGGCGGTTTCCACCTCGTCCACAGTGCAGCTCTGCTCCAGCCCCAGAATATTGGTAAACTGAAGGGAGCCGCCTCCTGAAAGTCCCTCTTTCATTTGCTCGGCGGTCTGGTAGTCCACCAGATACTCCCGCATCAGGGCCTCGGTGATCTCGTCGCCTGCCACGGTAGCCATGGTATAGCCTACCACGCTGCCGTCCCGGCAGATGGCGATGTCGGAGGTGCCGGCGCCGATATCCACCAGGCACAGGTTCAGCAGCCGCAGGTCGGGAGGGATGGCCGCGTTTAGGGCGGCAATGGGCTCCAGCGTCAGACTGGCCACCTCCAGACCGGCCTGACGCATAACGGCGTACAGGCTGTCAATGACTCCGCCGGGCAGAAAGGTGGCCACCACATCTGCCTCCAGCACCCGGCCGGTATGGCCCAGCAGGGAGGTGAGGGGATAGCCGTCCAGAGAATACCGGGTAACGGTATAACCCACCAGCAGCATCCGCTGCCCGCTGTCCTCCATGTCGTGGAGGGCATTTTCCGCCTCGGATACCGCGGCGGCCTCCAGCTGGGCGACCAGCTGCTGGTCCACCGGCTGGGGGGCGGGAAGGGAGCGCTCTGTGTGACCCCGCTCCGTGCGCAGGGCCCGGCCGGCGGCGGAGACGCAGGCTCTGGCGAGTTTACAGCCGGAGGTCTCCTCCAGCCGGTCGGTAACGGTCCGTACAATCTGGGCCACCTGAGCGATATCCTCAATCTGGCCGTCCATCATGGCCCGCTTGGGGTGGAGCTGCTTTTCAATGGCCCGGATCTGTACCCGGCCGTCTACCACGGTGCCCAGCATCCCGATGACGCTGCGGGTGCCGATGTCCAGCGCGTAGATAAGCTCCTGCCCCTGTATGGGTCGGGCCTCTGTTCCAGCCATATGTCAACCAACTCCTTTGTTCCGGGACGCCCTGTGGAAAACAGGGCGTCCCTCTTGGATTTTTGCCGGGGAAATCAATACTTGCTGAAGCGGCTCTCGGAGGCGCCGAAAGAGGAGTCTCCGGCGCCAAAGGCGGCGTCGTCGGATTCAGACTCGTATGCGGGAGCAGAGGTGGGAATGGCAGTACCCTTCAGGCGGAAATGCTGTACCATCTGCTTCATCATCACGGCCTGGGAGGACAGTTCCTGGCTGGCGGCGGCGGACTGCTCGCTGGTGGCGGAGTTGGTCTGCACCACGGCGGAAATCTGGTCCACACCGGTGGTCAGCTGGGCAATGGCCTCCGCCTCGGCGATGGTGCGCTCAGCCAGCCGCTCCATGTACTCAATGGCCACGGAGGCATATTCCACCGTCTTCTGCATGTTGACGTCCACATCCTCGGCCAGCTCGCCGCCCCGCTCCACCGCGCTCATGGAGGACTCGATCAGCTTCTTGGTCTGCTTGGCGGCGCTGTCGGACTTGGAGGCCAGGTTGCGCACCTCGTCGGCCACCACAGCGAAGCCCTTGCCGGCGCTGCCGGCACGGGCGGCCTCCACCGCGGCGTTCAGAGCCAGAATGTTGGTCTGGAAGGCAATATTCTCAATGGTCTCAATAATCTTGCCGATGTCCTTCTGGCCGGTGAGGATCTCGCCCATGGCCTTGCGCATCTCCTGCATGCGCTCGTTGCTGACGCGCACCTGATCGGCGGCCTGGTCGGCCTTCTCCTTGGCGGTTTTGGCGGTATGGGTGTTCTCCTGGGCGGAGTGATCCAGATCGTTGATGGTGGCGGAAAGCTCCTCCACGGCGCTGGCCTGCTGGGTGGAGCCCTGAGCCAGAGCCTGGGAGCCGTTGGATACCTGGTCGGCGCCGGCGGCCACCTGGTCGGCGGCCTGGAGCATGCTGCTCATGGTGTCGTTCAGCTGGCTCAGAAGGTACTCGATGTTCTCCTTGATGGGGGCCAGCTCGCCGGGGTAGTCCTGGGTAGTGCTGGCGGACAGGTTGCCGTCGGCCAGGTTCTTGGTAATGGTAACGATATCCTCGATGGTGTTGTGCAGGATATCCTGAGAGGTACGCACGGCGTCGCAGATGCCGCCGATCTCGTCGCCGGACTCATACTCCAGCGCATGGGACAGGTCGCCCTGGCTGAAAGCCACCACGGCCTCCTCGGCCTTCCGCAGGGGACGCACGATGGAGTTCACCACATACAGGTTCAGAGAAATGCCCACGGCGGCGGTAATCACAACCAGAATAACCAGAATGATGATATCACGGGTGCTGGAGGACATGGCCAGATCGGAAACCCGGGTAACCTCGCTGGTTACCTGGTTCATCAGGGAGTGTCCCGCTTCTACAGCGGACTCCAGCTTGGGCGTACATTCGGTCTGGATAAGCTGTTGAGCCAGAGTGATGTTGCCGGACTGGAGTGCGTTGTCAATATCGGTAAAGGCGGATTGCCAATCCTGAACTTTCTGAATGTAGGAATCGTCCAGTCCGTCCGTTCCGGTATAGAGCTTCTGGATCGTCTGGAGGGATTCATCGATAGCGGTGATGGAGTCCTCAATTTTGCTGGCAGTAGTGGGATTGTATCCAAACAATGCCATATCACGCAGCTGGCGGGCAATGGCATTGACTTCGCTTTCGCTTTCCTGAACGGCGTCCGTAATAGCGACCTGCGTGGACAGAAGGTTGGTGTAATCGCTGCGGATGTTGAGGATAGTCCGGATTGCGATACACATCATGACCAGGGACAGAACCAGTGTGATGATGAAAGAGAACAGGATTTTGCTTCCGACTTTTCTGTTTTTCATGCTATATCCTCCTGAAAGTTAAAGGTGCTATCTATATTATGCGACCTGTTGGAAAAAACAGGCCGGAATTTCCAGCGCAAGCGGCTCAGACCACGTCGCCGTAGCGGCCCCTCTGCACATCGCCCAGAATGCGCCCGTCCACCAGGGTGATCACCCGGCGGCGCATCAGGTTGACAAAGTTTTTGGCGTGACTGGCCATAATGATGGTGGTACCCAGGTGGTTGACCTCTGAGAGAAACAGAAACAGGTCCCAGGCAGTGTCCTCATCCAGGTTGGCCGTCAACTCGTCCAGCACCAGCACCTCGGGGTTGTTGATAATGGCCCGGGCCAATTCCACCCGGCGGCACTCTCCCTGGGAAAGTTCCACAGGATAACGCTGCAGCACGTCTCCCAGACCAACCAGACGCAGAGCCTTCTGGATCCGGGCGGTAAGGCTCTGGCTGCGGTCCGGACGGAGAGCGGCCACAGCGGACAGATTCTGCTCAATGGTGCGCTTGCGGACCAGCGTGGAAAGCTGGGGCACATAGCCGAAGCACATCCGCCGCCGCTCCCGCTGCCGGCGGGACATGGCAGTGACATTGATATTATTCAGATAGACCGCGCCATGTGTGGGCTGCATTTCGCAGGAGAGCAGCTGGAGCAGGGTACTCTTTCCGGCGCCGCTGCTGCCGGTAACGAAAACAAAGTCTCCCTGCTCAATGGTAAGATCAATTTCCCGGACGGCGTGGAGAATTCGCCTGTCCGGTTCCTGGAGGTAATCTTTTCCCACACCCTCCAAACGAATCTGCGGCATAAAAAGCTCCTTTTTGTATACAAGGGGAGAATAATTTGCTATAATCACCCTATACTACCTGATAAAGGAGATGAGGCGATTGCGAAAGGCAAAGAAACGGCACAAGGCTCCCTGGATCATTGGACTGATCCTGCTGGCGTTGATTTGCGTTCTGGGGACGGAGCTGCTGGTATGCCGTTTCGCGGCGCCCGAGCTCTACGACCAGATTACGGAACCGGTACAGGCCATGGCGCAGGAAGCGATGGACCGGGGCAAGGAGTGGGTCCAGGCGGCTGCGGCCGCGGTCCGTCTCTCCGAACAGCCCTCTGAAACACCGGTCAGCCAGGCTGTCAGCGAGCCGGTGGAGGCCAGCCCCCCGCCGGTGGAGGACCCCGCGGTAACAGAGTTTGTACAGAAGGGGGAGCAGGAGCTTCTTACCGGCGGTGTGGTGGAGACGGTTTACTTCAATCAGGGGGAAGAACCCTGGGCACAGGGCTCCTACGGCCCGGATTCCATTCGGGGATATGGCTGCGGCCCCACATCCATGGCCATGCTGATTTCCTCCCTGGAGGACACGCTGCTGGACCCGATCCAGGCGGCCCAGGCCGCCTATGAAAGCGGCTACTGCGCGCCGGGCAGCGGCTCCTACCTCTCCATTGTGGAGGGAATGGCGGCCGATTACGGTCTGCACGTCGACGGCAGCCTCAGTCTGACGGCGGATGAACTCCGGCGGGACCTGGCTTCGGGCCACGTATTTGTGGCCCTGATGGGGAAGGGACATTTTACCAACCGGGGACATTTCATTCTGCTGCGGGGCGTTACCCTGGAGGGGAAGGTCCTGGTGGCCGATCCCAACAGCCGGGAGCGAAGTCTGGCCGCCTGGGATCCTCAGCTGATTTTGGACGAGCTGTCCGCCAGCCGCTCCAACGGCGCGCCCCTCTGGAGATTCTCCGTGCTGGAAAAAGCAGAATAACCAACGAGCGCCCCCTGTTGAAAAACAGGGGGCATTTGTTGTGCAAACGCCGCTATGGAGCGTGGCTATCGGTTGCTGTAAAAGGAATCCCTGCCGCACAGCCTCTGGTTGGAGCGGCGGTCCGCCCGGAGCACGCGCTCCAGCAGGATACGGTTGCGCTCCACCTGTCGCGACAACTCCTCCGCCTCAGGGCAGGACGAGGGCGGCGTGCCGCTGAGGATCCCCTGCAGCAGAGCGGCCGATTCCGCCGGGAGCTGGCCGCAAAGATGCTGCAGCAGCGCCTTCTGTTCGGTGAGCCGGTTGATTTGCTCCTGCCGGAGGGAGAGAAAGAGACGCACGGAAACCTGATCCTGGCGGTCAATCGCCTGAGCCAGTTCCTGAGTCAGTTCCTCCACCTCGGTCAGAGCAAGGTACATTTGCCTCTCCGCCGCGGATGCGGCGGAGAGGACCTGTTGGCTTAGCATAGGCGCCCCCTATTACTCTGAAGTGTGCTTCGCGGCCTCCCGAAAGCTGTCACGTAGCTCGCTGGCCATGCGTTTGACCCGCTCCAGCTCGGTCTGGTTGCGGCCGTTTTTTACACGGCTGAGCTCGTAGCAGAAGTATTCGTACAAGCGGGTCAGCTGGTTGCTGATGGGATACTGGCGGTCCAGCGTGTCGTCCAGGTAGCGGATGATGGCAACCGCCTTATCCACCGCTACCTCAAAGGCAGGATACTGCTCCTTGGACAGAGTAATCTCAGCCTGCATCAGCCGCTTGATCAGCTCATCATAGAGCAGCAGCAGCAGCTCGCCCTGAGTCATGGTATTCAGCGCGTCCTCACGGTAGCGCTGATAGCCTCGCATATCCATGGTTCAGATTCCTTTCTCGGCGTGATTCAAGCTTAGCCGCCCATCAGGCCCGCCAAAGCGGAGCTCTGGGAGTTCATCTGATTGATGAGCAGCTCCAGCTGGGTAAATTTGTTGGTGTAGTAATCCACCTTGTTGGACATCTTATCCTGCCATTTGGAGATCTCCTCCTCGACTTCCTTCATCTGGTTCAGCAGGTCGTTGTCCAGAGCGGCGGTGGGGGCGTATTTGGAGCCGGCTTTTTCGATGAGGATGCCCTTCACATCGCCGCTGGTGGAGGCGTATTTGTCGGTAATGGAGGTGAGGGTGGCCATCAGACCGTCGGTGGCGGCGCCGTTCTCCTTGCTCTTGGTAAAGGCCTCCTTCACCTTATCCGGATCGTTTTCCAGAGCCTCCCGGAATTTCTGCTCATCAAAGGTCAGTGTGGTCAAGCCATCCGAATAGGAGGTCTCGATGCCCATGGAACGCAGGGTGACGCCGTCGGTGCCGCTGGAGGTAATGGCGTTCCGCAAATCATTATACAAGGAGGAGAGGTCGCTGTCCATAAACAGGATGCCAGTTTTCGCCTTTTCTTCATAATTTTTGATGGCGGATTCGCTCATGTCCTCCATATCCTCTTCGGTGAGGGGCTCGTACCTGGAGCCGTCGGACTTCTTCAGAGGCATGTCGGAATAGGCGCTCTTGACTTCCTTGATAATGGTGTTCAGATCCTCCACCATCTTCTTGACAACGTCCACAATCTGGTCCGCGTCGGTCTTGCTGGTGAAGGTGACCTTGCTGTTCTCGTCAATGTCCGCCACAGCCTTGTTTTCGTTAAAGGTGCCGTTGACAGTGACGTTCATACCGTCCAGATCAAAGCTGTTGGAGGAGCGGGTAAGAGTCATATTCTGCCCGTTGATGGTGACGTTGATCTCGGCGTCCTGACCGTGGGTATAGGGACTGTTGGGGGTGCTGTTGTCGATAGGATAGTCGCTGGGGTCCACGGCGCCGAACAGAGCCGCGCCCAGGGTGGTTTTGCTGGGATCGGAAGGATCGGTTCCCGGGATCTCGATGCGTCCGCCTGCGCCGGTATCCTTGGCTGTAAAGACGAATTGTCCGCTGGTCTTGGAATAGCTGATGTTGACGCCGGCCTCGGTGTTGGAGTTGATGTTGTTGATAATGGTATTAAACTCAGTGTCCTTATCGTAAGAGCCGATGGTGACGCCGTTGATGACCAGATCATACTTTCCATCTTTGTTGGGGGAGAGGCCATCGAAATTGAAGCCCAATTCTTCCAGAGTCTTGGAAGTGTCAAGGTAGGTGCTCAGGCCGGAGCCGATACCCAGCACGTCGCCCACGTCCTCGCTGGAGGCGGTGACGGAGAGGGTGGAGCCCTCGCCGGTCTGGAAGGAGAGCTTGCCGCCATCCAGGGACACGGATACCCGCTTGGCGCCAAAGGCCTTGCCCAATTCCTCGTTTAGTTTGTTTTTAAACTCCTCCGCGGCCTGGCTGCCATCGGTATCGCCCGGGGCCACTGTGATTTCCGGGAGCTTAATGGTGGCGCTCTTGCCGTCCAGAGTAAAGGTGAGGGTTTTGCCGGAGAGATACTCCGACATGGGCTTCTCCGTGGCCGCGTCCTTGACCACCGTGTCGGTCAGCTGGAAGGAAGAGTCCTTGTCCTTGATTGCGTCATCCAGGCCGACAATGTTATTCCCCAGGGATCCGGAGGCATAGGCGATGGAGACCTGGTTGCCGGCGCCAGACTTGTCGGTGAAGGAGACCTTGCCGTCCTCACTGACCTCCACGCCGATCATAGTGTCGGCGGTTACCACGGAGCCGGAACTGGTGGAGATCTGCTGATCCTTCAGCTTCTGCTCAATGGCCTTCTGGAAGGCCTCGGTGTCCAGGCTGCCGTCGTCTTTGGTATAGAGTTCCCGTTCACCAAAGTCAATGGACACGGTGCGGTTGCCGTAATTGAGGGTCAGGGAGCCGGAGAGGCTGCTCAGCTCCACATCATCGGCCAGGTTGCCCATAGGATCTTTTGCGGTAACCTTGCCGTCGCTTGTGCCGCAAAGTTTGTCGTCGGAAACGGAGTAGCGGGCGGCGGAGGCCAGCTTGTTGACGGCGTTGATGACCACGTTGCTGTTGGTCTTGCCGGAGGCGGAGATCAGATCCTTGTTGAGACCATTGGTGGTGGTGATCACCGCTTTGTCAAAGAAACTGGAGCTGGCCAGATTGGTGTTGGAGTAGACATAGGAGGAGTAGTTCCGGTAAAATTCCACCAGCTTGTCGGAAATACTCTGATAGGCCTCCTGCTGCCACTGAAGCTTGGTGTTCTTCTGATTGAGGGACTGGATTTTTTGCTGATAGCTCTTCACAACGCCGGAGATGAGTTCCTCAGTGTCCAGGCCGCTGGCCAGACCGGAGATGATATTGTAAGTGCGGTTGCCGTAAATACTGGAGGAACTGCTGGAACCGGACAAACTGCTGACTGACGCCATATTCCTTCACACCCTTTCTGGAAACGGAACATAGATACTTCATTATGGTGACTTGTTGACAAGAAACGACCTTTTGGGTACAATGATTGAAAAAAGCGGTAAAACATTCTCTCACCTTCTATATCGTCCAACGCAGCAAAAAGATAAGAGAGGATTCAATTTTTTTCGAGTTTTCCGCGTAAGTTTGCCGCCCCTGGGGCGGAGACAGGGGGCGTCGGCATGTCAATTTCGATGATTGCCATTACCAACCAAAAGGGAGGGGTAGGCAAGACTACCACAGCGGCGGCGCTGCTGACCGCGCTGCACCAGCGCGGGGCCAGGGTGTTGGGGGTGGATCTGGACCCTCAGGGCAGCCTGGGCTTCAGTCTGGGTTTGGATATTGAACACTGCGCCACCATTTATGATGTGTTCCGTGGGGAGGCGGAGCCTGCGGAGGTGCTCTCCCATACGGAGGTGTGCGATCTGCTGCCCTCCAACATCCTCTTGTCCGGCGCGGAGCTGGAGTTCAACCGGCCAGGGCGGGAGTTTCTGCTGAAAAACGCCCTGTCCAAGGTGGAACAGGACTACGACTTTATTATCGTGGATACCCCGCCGGCGCTGAATCTGCTGACGGTAAACGCCTACGTGGCCGCGGACAGCCTGATTATTCCCATGGCGCCGGAGGTGCTGAGCCTGCTGGGGGTGTCTCAGATTAAGGAGACCATCGAAAGCGTGAAGGGCTATTACAATCCCAGGCTGGAGGTGCTGGGGATCCTGCTCAACCGGTACAGCGCCCGGTTCAATCTGAACCGGGAGGTGCTGGAGCTGGCGGGGCAGATTGCCACTCAGCTGGGCACCCGGGTGTTTGATACCAAGATCCGGGGGAGTGTGGCGGTGGCGGAGGCCCCGGCCCATGGGCTGAGCGTGGTGGACTACGCCCCCTCTGCCAAGCCCTCTCAGGATTTTCAGGATTTGTGCGACGAGGTGGCCGGCCGCTGGTTTCCCCGGGACAGTCAGGCGGGAGGTAAGGCATAATGGCGGGGAAGAAGAACAGCCGCAGCAGTAAGACCGACCACGTACTCAGCCTGCTGGCGGGCGGCGGTGCCGCCCAGGAGGCCCCGGCGGCCGCCAAGCCGGATACCCCTCCGGCCTCCGGCCGGCAGGAGAGGGGGGCTTCGGAGGCCGGTCAGCCCCCCAAGGAGACGCAGAGCGAGCCGGTACAGACCCCGGCCGCCGGAATTCCGGCCGGACAGCGGCGGGTGGCTCCGCCCATTCTGGAGGTGGCCCGGGTCAATAACGAGGCCCTGTCGGAGACCATCCGGGAGGCACTGACGGAGTCTCTGAATCAGGAGCTGGCCCAGGCGGAACCGGAGCCGGAACCGGAACCAGAGCCGCTGCCGGAGCCGGAACCGGAACCGGAACCAGTTCCAGAGCGGGAACCCATACCCGAGCCAGCACCGGAGCCCCAATCCGAGCCGGAGGCGCTGTCTGAGCCGGAGCAGAAGGCAGAGCCGGAGGCGGAACCCGCAGAGGCGCCGGCGCCGGAACCGGCCCCCGCCCAGCCGGTTCAGCCGGAGGGACCGGGGACCCGGCTGCCTGACGGGTCGGTATATCTGAATGTCATGGAGGAGCTGGTTGAGGAGCCGTTACAGAAATACATCAAGCTGTTTGGTCTGTGTGACTGTCCCCGCTGTGTGGCTGATGTGCGGGCGCTGGCGCTCAGCCGCCTGCCTGCTAAGTATGTGGTGCTTTCCAGCGCCTCGCTTACTCCGCTGATGAGCTTTTATCAGGCGAAGTTCGATTCGGCCCTGGTTACCCAGGTGATCTATGCCTGTAAGGCTGTGATGGAATCTCCCCGGCATACAGTATAAATGGTCATGAAAAAAGAGCTCCGCAGGGTCGCGCCCTGCAGAGCTCTTTTTGTTTATTTTCCTGTTTTCAGATGCTGCATCAATACGGCGGCGATGTTGTCGCAGGAAGCCTGGACGGCAACCGCGCCGATCTCGTGGGCCACGCAGGGCATGCCGTACACCACGCAGGAATCCTTGTCCTGGCCGATGGTGTAGGCTCCGGCCTTGCGCATCTCCAGCAGGCCGCTGGCGCCGTCCCGGCCCATGCCGGTCATGATGATGCCCACCATGTGACACTTTACCTGAGAGGCCATGGAGGTAAACAGGGCGTCTACCGATGGGCGGTGTCCGCTGACCTTTTCGCCCGGCTGACAGGCCAGCGTATACCGGCTGCCCATGCGTACCACCCGGGCCTGCAGGTCGGCGGGAGCCACCAGCGCCAGGCCGCGGTGGATCTCGTCGCCGTTCTTGGCCTCCCGTACCTCCATGGCGCAGATCTTGTTCAGCCGCTGGGCATACATGCCGGTAAATCCGGGGGGCATATGCTGGACAATCACCATGCCGGGAATGTCGGCGGGCAGCCGTTTGAGTACCTCCAGAGTGGCTTCGGTGCCGCCGGTGGAGGCCCCCAGTCCGATGATGGTGTGGTCCAGGTTCACGCCGCCGGAGTGACCCAGCGCGGCGGGGGGAGCGATGGGCGCGGCGGGCGCGCTTGAGGCGGAGACCGTCGTGGAGGCAGCCGCCGACTGGGCGGCGTGGATGCGGCAGGGCGAAACCTTGGCGCAGGAGGCCACCACGATTTTCTGGGACAGAGAGCGCAGGAAGGACTCCCGGCTCTCCGCGCCGTCCGGCTTGCGGACAAAGTCCACCGCGCCGGCGGCCAGCGCGTCAAAGACCCGCAGATTCAGACTGGACACCAGAATCACCGGCAGCGGGTGCTCCGGCAGAAGCTGCCGCAAAAAGTCGATACCGTTGGTGCCCGGCATTTCCACGTCCAGCGTCATAACGTCGGGGTGGAGGCGGAGGATTTTTGTTTTTGCATCCAGGGCGTTGATGGCATACCCCACCACCTCGATGTTGGGGTATGCGGCCAGACCTTTGGTGAGAAACGCCCGGGCCACAGCGGAATCATCCACCACCAGGACGCGGATTTTTTTCTGTTGATTCGGAAGCATGGATACGATGGCTCCTTCCTGCATACACGCGGGACGGCCCTTACTTCTTGCGGTACACCGCCGGGGCCATCATCTGGAACAGCGGTGTCTGTCCCAGAGATTCCGAGTGGCTGATAAAGAGATAGCCGTTGGGGTTCATGGCGTCGCAAAAACGACGGACCAGAGCGTCCCGTGTGGTTTGATCAAAGTAGATCATCACGTTCCGGCAGAAAATCACGTCGAATTTCAAACGGAACTGGATGGGGTCCATAAGATTGAAGGTGCGGAAGATCACGTTGTTGCGGATGGACGGGGCCACGGTGTAGTCTCCGCCGTCCTTGTTTTTGACAAAGTACCGGCGCAGCCACTCGCTGGGCATGTCCGCAGGGGGCTGGTAGACGGCGGCCTTGGCCTTGGCCATGGCCTGCTGGGAGATGTCGGTGGCCAGCACCCGGGTGTCCCATTTATCCGCGTTGGTCCCGAAATACTCCTTCAGGTAGATGGACAGCGTGTAGGGCTCCTCTCCGCTGGAGCAGCCGGCGCTCCAGATGGCAAGGGTTTTGTCCCGGCGATGGCGCTGCTCCAGCTCCGGCAGGACCGTATTCTTGAAAAAGGTGAAATGCTCCTTCTCCCGCAGAAAATAGGTGTAATTGGTGGTCAGCTTGTTGAGCACCAGCTCCAGGTCATCCGGGTCCTTGGTGGTGAACAGGTGCTCCAGGAAGGACTTGAAGTCGTGGTAGCCCCGGTCCTTCAGGGAATGGGACAGGCGGCTGGTGATCAGCTGGCGCTTTTTGCTCAGGTCAATGCCGTAATTCTGATGGATAAACCGGACCAGACGCTGAAAGTCGGTGTCGGTAATGGTCAGGTTGTTGAAAAATGTGTCCATGGTTCAGCGCACCCCCTGGTCAGGAGAGCTCCAGCAGCTGGGCGCAGTCAAAGGCCAGCATGGTCTGTCCGTCCTCCAGAGAGCACATGCCGCAGACCAGCTTCTGTCCGCTCTGGGAGGGGCTGGGGACGATGGAGCCCACTGGAATATCCACCATCTTTTCCACCTGGTCCACCAGAATGCCGATCTGGGTGTCCTGGGTCTGGAGAATGATGATGCAGCTGTTGCTCTCCTCGTCCCGGCCCAGGAAGCAGCAGATATCCACAATGGGGATAATCTGGCCCCGCAGGTTGATGATGCCGCGGATATACTCGGGCACCAGGGGCAGGCTGGTAATGGTGTGGTTGGTGATGATCTCCTCCACTGCCGCGGCGGGAACCCCAAAGAGCAGGTTGTTGGATACAAAGAGCAGATATTTTTCCGTCTGTGTCTGTACAGGAGTGCTTTCCGGGTTTGCAGCCATGTTGCCGCCGTATAAAACGTCCTGTTCCGTCATATCAATTTCTCCTTTACCGGGCAGAGGTATACAGGTTGGTCACATCCAGGATGATGCTGATATTGCCGTCGCCCAAAATGGTACAGCCGCCAATGCCTCTGGGCTTGATGTTGAAGTGGTTGAGGTAGGAGGGCAGGGGCTTGACCACTACCTGCTGCTCGCCCAGCAGTTCGTCCACAAACAGGCAGTAGGACAGATCGCCCGCGTCCAGCCAGATGAGGATGCCGTCCTCCATTCTGGTGGCTCCGCCGGACATCTGATACAGCTCCCGCATCCGGATGACCGGATAGAAGCTGCCCATGCACTTGAACATCTCGCCGCCGGAGGCGTCCCGGATCAGATCGGCCTCGGTGATTTTGAAGGACTGACGGATATTGTGGATGGGAATGGTGAAAATGGACCCGCCCACCGATACCTCCATACCGTCCATGATGGCCATGGTCAGGGGGATTTTCAGGGTGGTGGTCATGCCCTTGCCGGGCTCGCTGGAGATGGAGACCACGCCGCCCACCTCCTCCACGTTCCGCTTGACCACGTCCATACCCACGCCCCGGCCGGAGAACTCCGTGACCTCCGAGTTGGTGGAGAAGCCGGGGGCCATAAGGAAATTGAGGATCTCCTTGTGGGAATATTCCACGTCGGGGAAGGCCAGTCCGTTGCGGATGGCCTTGGCCAGCACGGCGTCATAATTGACGCCCTGGCCGTCGTCGATGATTTCGATAATGACCTCGCTGCCGGTGTGGCGGGCGGAGAGGATGATCTCGCCCACCGGGTCCTTGCCGGCGTTGATGCGGTCCTGAGGCGTCTCCTCAATGCCGTGGTCCATGGAGTTGCGGACGATGTGCATGATGGGGTCGCCGATGCTGTCCACGATGGTCTTGTCCACCTCGGTGTCCTCGCCCACCAGAGTCAGCTTGGCCTGCTTGCCCAGCTTTTTGCACATATCCCGCACAATGCGGTTCATCTTCTGGAAGGTGCCGGAGACCGGGACCATCCGCAGGGACATGGACACGTCCTGCAGCTCGTCGGTGAGCTTGCGCAGCTGCCGGGCGGACTTGGTGAAGGCGTCCAGCTTCAGCCCCTTGAGATCGGGAGAGGCCGTGACCATGGATTCGGTAATGACAATTTCGCCCACCACAGCGGCCAGCTGATCCAGCTTGTTCAGATTGACGCTGATGAGGCTCTCCTTGTGGTGAGGGCCGCCCTCCGACTTCTGAGACACAGGGGAGGGAGTCGCCTGGGGCGCGGGTGCGGGAGCAGGCGCAGGTGTGGGGGCAGGCGCGGGAGCAGCTACGGCGGCCTGAGGCGCGGGGGCGGGGGTCGGCTCGGCGGCAGGCTGGGGAGCCGGCTCGGCCGGCTCAGCCGGGGCGGCGGGCTGGTCGACAGACTGATAGGCGCGCACCGCTCCGGCGCCGGTGACAGCGTGGATGGCGCTTTCCCGGTCGTCCTGATTGCGGAAGTAGAGCATAAAGCCGGACTCCACAATCTGGTCGGCGGTGGCGGGGTCGGAGTCCACGCCCTGGGGCTCGTAGGTGAAATCCGATTCGGCGCACAGCTCCTTGATGGAGTTGACCAGCATATACGCCCGCAGATTTTCCATGCCGCAGCCCTCGTCAAAGAACACCTGGAGGCCATAGGGGAATCCGGGCGCTGAGGGGGCGGCGCCTGCGGCGGCTTCCGACGCGGCCTGCTGGGCGGCCTCCGGGGCCTGGCCGCCGGAGTTAATTTGCTCGATCAGTCTATTAACTTTTTGCAGCAGGGTGTCGATATTTTCAGTAAGGGGCTGTTCGTTTTCAATGTGCTCCAGCTCCCCCCGGAAAAAGTCGATGGTCTGGAACAGCAGGTCGAACAGCTCCGGGCGCAGGGACTCGGGGACCACATCCATGGTCTTGTCCCGGATGATGGCGAACAGGTCCTCCGCCCGGTGGGCGATGGTCATGAGGGAGTTGTACTCCATCATGGCGGAGGACCCCTTGACGGTGTGCATGATACGGAAGATGGTATTGATGTCCTCTTGGGAGAAGCTGTCCTGCTGCTCCGCGGCCAGAACAATGCTGTCTAACTGCTCCAAAAGGGTGTTGGTCTCATATAAAAAGGCATCCAGAATGCTGTCGCTACCGGCACTCATAACGATAGGCTCCTTTCCTCGCATTGGACTTCTTATTTTTTTATCGACCAAATTTCAGAGAAAATAAGTGCTCTGCAAAAATATCAGGGTGGAATTGGAAAATTCCGCTGGTCCGCAGGGCTGCAAGAGGTGGATCATATGGCGGACCTTTTGGGCGCGGCCAACCGCGTCCCAGGCTATGACAGTGCGAATAACAACCGGACCCTGCCCACGGAGATGCGTCCCAGCCAGACGCAGATCCAGAATGTCCCCGACCCCACCCGGGTGGGCCGGCCGGACGCCAGGACGGACCAGCAGGGCGCCAACGATGCCCTGCAGTCGGATGTGCTGCGCTACGACTCCAATTTACAGACCTTTTTACAGCGGCTGCGGGAGATGCCCGAGCTGCCCGAACTGATGAGCAAGACCATGCTGCTGATGCGGGGGGTGGTCTCCACCCCCGGCCTGCAGCAGGGCATCGCCCAGGAGATGGCTCAGCTGCTGGAGATGCTGCAGGTGGACGCGGAGGGATTCCGGCAGCTGTTTATGGAGCAGGTTCAGGGGGGCAACCGTTTTTCCGGGCCGCTGTTCTCCCTGCTGCGGCAGACCTACGGCTCCCTGTCCGGGGACCATGTGCGCCAGTCCATTCTGGAGTTTGCCAAGCGGTACAGCGACTTCTCCTCCACAGCCCACATCGGGCGGAACATGACCAGCCTGCTCCAGCAGATCACCGAGCGGCTGCCCCGCAGCTGGCAGGCCAATATGAACCAGCTGCTGGCCCAGCTGGAAAACGGGCTGGCTTCCGGCAGCCGGGCGGACAATCTGAAGCTGCTTCAGGGGGAGATCATCCCCTATCTGGGCAGCTATGTGGAGCGGACTCACGATCTGGGCCCCCTGCGGGAGATGCTCAACCGGCTGATTCTGGAGGTCGCCCGGTACGAGAATGGCTCGGAGGGGCAGCTGTTACAGTCTTTCCGGCAGATGGAGGGGTACAGCGAACTGCTCAAGGGACTCAATCAGCTGGACGACAGCGCCATTTTGAAGCTGCTGCGGGAAAACGACTTTACCCGGGCGGCGGACAGCCGGTTTGCCGAGGGCCTGGCTCACGCCGCCTCTCAGGCCCTGCGGGGGCTCTACGGCCATGAGGTCCAGGAGTCCTTCGCGGAGCTGGTCCGGGCCCTGCTGGTGCAGGAGAGCGTCTATATGCCCTTGAATCACATGCTGTTCCCTGTGGAGTGGCAGGGAAAGATGATGTACTCCGAGATGTGGGTGGACCCCGACGCGGAGGAACAGGGCGGCTCCGGACGGGAGCAGGACCAGAAGGTGCAGTTTCTGTTCAAACTGGATCTGGAGGCACTGGGCTTTCTGGAGATTGCCCTGTCCTCCCGGCAGGACCAGGTGGAGATGCAGATTTATGGACCGGACGCGGTGCAGGCCAACAGCGGCCTGATCGCGGAGGATATGCGGGACATTCTGGCCAGCCATGGCCTGGCGGGCAAGGATGTGCGGGTGTCCAAGCTGGAGAGGCCTCTGACGCTGACGGAGGTTTTTCCCAATTTGTTTGAAGGGAAGCGGGGCGTGAATGTCAAAATCTAAGGAAACCGGCGCAGCGCCCACCCAGCGCGCCGCGGCCCTCCGGTACAGCGCCGGGGACGGCGCGCCGGTGGTGGTGGCCTCCGGTATGGGCCATCTGGCGGAAAAAATTGTGGAGGTGGCCACCGACAACGGTGTGCCGGTGTATGAGGACAATTCGCTGGCCACGGTGCTCTCCCAGATGGAGCTGGGCCGGGAGATCCCGGAGGAGCTCTATCAGGCCGTGGTGGAGATTTATCTGTATTTTCTGGAGTTCGATCCCAATGACCCGGAGAAGGCCCGCCGGAACCGCCAGGCCAGACTGGGGGGAGCGGTAAAGGGAGGCGAGGAGCATGGCAAGCAGCAATAACGACAATAAGAACCGGAAGTATCTGATGCTGGACAGCCGGGGGGATGCCATCGCACGGGGTATCCTGGAACGAGTTACCGCCGGGGAACTGTGGCGCCTGCGGGTGACCGAGGGCACCGCGGACGAGGTAATGGGCCATAACAACATCAGCCTGGTGGGCGACGCGGAAAATTCCCCCGCTCTGGAGGGACGGATCGTCCGGCGGGAGGGGGATGTGGTTTTTGTGGAGCCCGTCCGCCAGCTGGAGGAGTCGGTGCGGCAGAACCTGCGCATTCCGGTGCGGTTTGTGACCTACCTTTACTCGGTGTCGGGGAACTGGAAGGGCAGGGTGCCCATTGTGACCAACGACCTGAGCTGCGGCGGACTGGCCTTTTTCTGCCCCAGGAAGCTGGAGGTGGGGGAGATCGTCCAGGTGGTGATTACGGTGACCAGCCAGCCGCTGGTGCTCACCATGCGGGTTCTCCACACCCGGCCGGGCCACAACGAGGGCGACTTCTATGCCGGGGCCTTTGTGGACCTGGTGCGGGAAGAGGAGAGTATGGTGCGGGAGGCTGTGTTCAGCATCCAGCTGCAGAAAAACTGACAGAAAGACAACGCGCGCGAGACAAGAAAGGATGAAATACCCATGAGTCAACGGAGGGAACGCGGCGGCCTGCGGCGGGCGGTATCGCTGCTGCTGGCGGTTGTGATGCTGGTGACGCTGGCCCAGTCGGCCATCGTGTCGGCGGCCTCGTATGTGGAGCCCTATCTGAACAAGGTCGTGGAATGGGGCGTTATGCGGGGAGATATCGACGGCAATCTGAACCCGGACAACCCCATCAGCCGGGCGGAATTTGTCACCATGATCAACCGGGCCTACGGCTTTACCCAGATGGGAACCATGCCCTTCAAGGATGTGCCCGAGAAGGCCTGGTATGCCGAGGACGTGAACATTGCCTATCATACCGGCTACATACAGGGCACATCGTCCACCACGTTTTCTCCCAGCGACAGTATTACCCGGGAGCAGGCCACGGTGATTCTGGCCCGCATCCTGATGATGCAGGCCCAGGTGGGCGAGAATGTGGACTTTACCGACAGCCGGGATATGAACGACTGGAGCCGGGGCCTGATTGCCACGGCGGCGGACAACGGCCTGATTGACGGCTATTCCGACGGCAGCTTCCGGCCCCAGAACCCCATTACCCGGGGAGAGGCCTCCATCCTGCTGGTCCGGGCCGTGGGTACCCCCATATTGGAACCGGGCGAGTACCGGATGGGCAATACCTGGGGCAATGTAACCATTTCTTCCTCCGGTGTGACGCTGCGGGACACAGTGATCGGCGGCAACCTGTATGTTTCCGCCGGCGTGGACCTGGGCGACGTGGTGCTGGAGAACGTGAAGGTTTTGGGAGAGATCATCGTCAGCGGCGGCGGCGTCAGTGAGGACGGCGACGACAGCGTCATCCTGCGCAATGTGACGGCGCCTAAGCTGGTTCTGGACAACTTTACCGGTCAGACGGTGTCGGTGCGGGTGGAAGGCGACGGCCTGATCCAGCAGGCCGACGTGCGCACCAACGCCTTTTTGGCGGACAACGCCAAGGACGGCTACGGCGTGTCCCAGGTCCGGCTGGACGGAGAGGACGGGCTGAGCCTCACCCTGGCGGGCAACGTCAAGGAAGTGACCAACCTGACCCCCGGCTCCACCGTCAGCCTGGCCAGCGGCCAGGCGGCGGTGATCAATGTGGACGAGAAGGCCACCGATTCCGTCCTGCGCATTGAGACCGGCGCCCTGGCCCATGAGGTCAACCTGGACACTGCCACCACCGTCACCGGCAACGGAGACATCAGCAATCTGGTGGTAAACAGCTCGGGGAGCACCGTGTCCATGCTGCCCGACCAGATCGTGATCCGGCCCGGCGAGACCGCCAACATCGGCGGGGAGCTGATGGACAGCAACGCGGCGGCGGAGTCCTCCGCCGATCCCAGGCTGAGCGCCGGCTATCCCCGGATCTCCGACCTGGCCCCCACCAGTGTTACCGCCCAGTTCTCGGCCAATAAGAAGGGTATCGTCTACTGGGCCATCACCGCCATCACCGACGGCTCGGTGGCCGCGGAGGATCTGATCAACCCCTCCTCTTACAGCCCCAAGATTGTCAAGAGCGGCAGCCTGTCCCTGGACGGAGCCGGCAAGGTGAACGCGGCCAACATCACCGGCCTGACCACCAACGGCTCCTACTACCTGTCCGCGGTGTTTGTGGACGGCCGGGAGCAGCGCAGCCCCCTGAAGGTGATCTCCTTCACCACGCCGGACAACACCAAGCCCGATTTCGCCACGGGCTATCCCTATATGTCCAAGATTACCAACATCTCCGGCCAGGTGACCACCATGGCCACCAAGACCTGCCGGATGTACTGGGCGGTGCTGCCCAAGGGAGCCACCGCCCCCACCGAGAACGACTTCAAGGCCAACGCCGTCAGCGGCAACCTGGGCTTCGGCGTGCTGGACGTGACCAAGAATGTGTCCAACACCTTTGACGTCAACTCCGTCCCCCTGGAGGAGCTGGAGAGCTACGATCTCTACCTGTGGCTCACCGACGTGGACGGCGGCCAGAGCTCGGCGGTGAAGAAGCTGTCCTTCACCACGGTGGACGGCACCCCGCCGGTGTTCAACACCGAGCCCACCATCAACAAGGTGGATAAGACCTCCGTGGGCCTGTACGCCAACCTGAATGAGGACGGCACCCTGTACTGGGTCATCGTGGAGGAAGGCGTGACCTATCCCAAGCCCCTGGCGGGCCAGAGCGGAGCGGTGGACCTGACCAGCGACGAGGCCAAGCTCCAGGTGTCGGCGGGCATGAACGCCCTCAAGAGCGGCACGGTGAACATGACCAAGGACAAGGACGTGACCTTCACCATCAGCGGGCTGGAGGAGGAAAAGGCCTACGACCTGTACTATGTGGCCAAGGACAAGGCGGGCAACTTCTCCGCCTCCGTGGGCAAGCTCACCATCCACACCCTGGACAACACCAAGCCCACCGTCACCCAGGAATTTACCAAGTATAACGGCACCGACGTCAATGTGCCGCTGCCGGAGAGCGATGTGCGCCTGGTGTTCAGCGAGGCGGTGCAGACCGCCGACAGCCATGAGACGCTGGTGAGCCTCTATCAGAACGTGACCGCCAATCTGGGTACCGCGGGGGAGGCCGACGCCCGCAATGCCATGGGCCTGGCGCTGAGCAGGGCCATTTACCTCTACCAGGTGCCCGCCAACACCCAGCCGGTGAAGATTGAGGGGGCCACCGACGCCGACAAGACCGGCGATAACTGGACCATCGACTACCGCTATGCGGAGATCGCTCTGGAGGACGGAAAGACGGTGGTCACCTTCCCCAACGGCACCGGTATCAATCTCAAGAGCGGCGCTACCTACTACTTTGAGATCCAGGCCGACACCATCGCCGACACCTCCAGCGCCTTCAACGTGATGGGCCGCCAGCAGCTGGACCGGTTTACTACGGTGTTTGCCATTGTGAATCTGTCTGCGTTGAATGAGAATGTTATCACATATGAGCAGAAAGAAGCAGGATCGGAAACGCCCGTGCAGAAACAAGAAACGGTGGACTTGAGCTGGCGCCTGAGCCCGGTATCCACCGATAAGGTGGACGATTCCATTGACTGGGATATGCTCATTTGGTCGGACACTAGCGTAGCTTTTATGCTGTTCACGCGGGAAGTGAACAAAGACAACGAAGGGGCGTGGAAATTGCTGGGGAACGGGAAGATTGACTTGTCAGATGCCGTTATTGGCTATTTGGGTATCAGCCTGACCCGCAACTTCCTTGATCCGGGCAATAATCCGGATTTTGACGCACTAAACACTCTTGACCCTAATGTTGCCTATGAATTCGCCATTAAGTTTACCGAAGTAGCCGGCATGAGCGACCCTGATACCTGGAGCCAGCGTGTCAACATGAAAATCCACGCTATTGCGGGAAGTAACTCGGATCTAGGAACGCTTTCTGCCGATGTGAATGAAGAGAACTGGGCAAACCTGCAGGAGGAGGGCGTAATTACCAATATTGGTCAGCCTTGGGATTTTGCTCTGCGGAAACAGTTTACCGACCAAAAGGCACCTATCTTTGTGGGGGACTATCCTACATTTGAAGCGGGCGACTCCGCTGTGAATATGTCGCTGCAGCTGGACCGCAACGGAACAATTTACTATGTGGTCGCCCCTCTGGGGAATGTAGGAACCATAGATGACAAGGGCAATGAATATAAGAACGATATGAATGAAGATGGAACGCCGGGGCCTGGTATTCAAAGCTGGATGGGATTGCCTGAAAGCGGGAAAAATGACGATATAGAGAATGAAACTAACCCGGTTCCTCCGAACCTCAAATCTCCGTATTATTTGAACGTCGTCAACGCCAGTAGCAACTACGGCAGCAACAGCAAGATTAAATTTGGATCACTACCCTGCGGCTCTAGCACCGAAGAGGTACTGGTAAAGGATCTGCAGCCCAACACCAGATATATTGCCTATTTTGTGTTGCAGGGAACATCTCAGTCCTATTCCCGGGTGCTTGCCTATCGGTTTGAGACAACGGATGTGGCGGTTCCCTATATAACTCTGGAGGCGATCAATCCGCAAGTTTCCTTTACCACCACTCAGAATGCCAATCTGAACTATGCGCTCTTTGCGCCGAATCAGTTGCCTGATATCTTTGACAAAGAGCTGAACGGAGATTATCTTGCGGACCAGTATCAGGACGTAGACGATGGTACCGGTAAAAAGGAAGATAAACCACCGAAAAACAGTGACGGCACAGTTATGACTATTTTGGAAGCAATGCTCCAGACTTATAGTCAAAACAGCAAAATGTCCTACTTTGACGAGTATGCCAACCAGGACCTGAAGGACTATGTACAGGAGATTATACAACGTAGGCAGACAGGGGGCGGCAATCCGGTGGATTCGGGACAATTAACCACCAAACAGAATGTCTCCCAACAAAAGGACTTCAGTGCGGCTATGCAGAGCGAGGATAACGCAACGAGCTTCTATTGTCTGGCTACAGCGCAGAATGTGTTGGGCAGTGCCTATTCTTTCAAGGCGGTGGACAATGTGCATATTCCTGACCGAGAACCTCCTTATTTAGTGGAGGTCAGTTGGACTTTTGATAAGAATGCCTGTAAACCGGACGAAAACAAGTATACCGGAACATTAACGCTGCGTTTTAATGAGCCCATTTATTACATGGACTATGCCTCTGGCAGTACTACAGCGGATAAGGATACATTGCGTCCGGTATACCAGATTCCCTACGGAAATGAAAAACCATCCGCTACGCAGAAAGCCCCCTATATCTCGGTTATTGCAGCGGCGGGAAGCCCTGTTGGGTTTACGGTCAAGAACTGGCTGCAGACGCCATCCCGGGAATTTACGGTCGATTTTACTGATATTCCGCAGAACAGTAAGTTTACCCTTTCTAACATTGGTTTGATTAGCGATGCGGCGATGAATGCCACTAGTAGTGCCTTTTCGGTAACGTTGGTAGTGGGCAATACCGGGGCCTCAGATTTTCTGACCAGTGCCTATTTTGAGGTGACCGGCGGAGATTACCGTCCTGGCACCTGAAAAGCGAACACCAATCTAAGGGGCGGGCCCATACTGCCCGCCCCTTGCCCTATCCCATATTCCGAAGGAGGAGATTCGGATGAAACATTCCCTGGCCAGCCGCGGGCTGTCGCTGCTGGTGACGCTGGCAATGCTCTTTGCCCTGCTGCCCGCCACCCTGGCGGCGGGCGGCAGCCCTACCCTTAAGTCGGTGACCGTCAATCCTCCGTCTGCAGCGCTGACAGTGGGGGATACCCAGCGCATCCAGGCCACCGTCACCCTTTCAGATGGCAGTAAAACGCCGCCGGCGGGCACCATTACAACCTGGGAAGTGGTGGATAACAGAACGGATGAGGTGAAGATTAACTCCACCAGCGGCACCTATAACCTTACCGCCGACGTAGAGGCCGTGGCCATTCCGGAGACCAACGAGGAACGCAGCGTACAGGTTAAGGTGACGGTCAGGCTGCCTGATGGACAGTCAGACAGTGACGTCTGTACCATCACGGTCTCTCCCGCTGAGCCAGCCGGAGTCATCGTCACCCCAGGCACCCTGGAGCTGGCGCCGGAGGGGAGCAAGTCTCTGACCGCCACGGTGAATCCTCCCACTGCGGACCAGGAGGTGACCTGGCGCAGCGACAACACAGCTGTGGCCAAGGTCAGCCCAAGCGGGACCTCTGCGGCTACCGTCACCGGCGTGGCCGCCGGCGAGACCAAGGTATACGCCAGGATCAAGGACGGCACCCAGGAGGCGGCCAGCACAATCTATGTCCAGGGCATTGTTCTGGGGAGCAGTACCCTGACCATGAACGAGCGGGATAACCACACCCTGAGCTACACCATTTACGGTCCCTCCATCAAGGACAAGGGCGTGACCTGGACCAGCAGCGATACCAGCATCGTGCGGGTCAACGCGGGTTATCTCTATGCTCTGAAAGAGGGCAAGGCCACCATTACCGCCAAGGTGAACGGCACCGGCTATGAGGCCAAGTGCGAGGTCACCGTCAAGCGGAACACCGCTTCGGTGATCACCGCCTCGGCGGCGGCGGGGGAGCCTCTGTCCTTCTCCGGCCTGGTCTCCCAGCTTCAGAGCCGCTGCTCCACCGTGCTGGGCTCCAGCCTGTCGTACATCAGCGGCCTGTCGGTGCCCACCAATCAGGGTACGCTCTACTATAAATACACCTCCGAGGGAGACACCGGTGCGGGAGTGGCCACAGGCTCCTCCTATTACGCCTCCCCGGGCAAGGGCCAGATGGGGATAAGCGACATCACCTTTGTGCCCAAATCCGACTTCAGCGGCACCGCGGTCATCTCCTATACCGGCTACGCCTCCGGAACCAGTTTCTTCCAGGGTACCATCGAGGTGTCTGTGGCCGGTCAGGAGGACGTGACCTACACCACCGCCAACGGCATGGCAGTGCAGATGGACCCCACTGACTTTGCGGTGGTGTGCCGGGCCCGCACCGGCCGGGACCTGAGCTACGTGGCCTTTACCTTGCCCGACAGCAGCGCGGGCACCCTGTACTATAACTATCTCTCCCCGCTGAATCCGGGCACCGAGGTGCGGTCCTCCACCAACTACAAATACAGCGGAACGCCCAACCTGGGTCAGGTCTTTTTTGTACCCGCCTCCGGTTATAAAGGGCGGGTGGTGATCACCTATACCGCCTGGGACACCAACCGGCAGTCCTTCCAGGGTCGTCTGGTGATCCAGGTGAACGAGGACAGCCAGAGCGGCGGGCTGGACTATACTGTGGCGCCGGGGAAAGCGGTGAGTTTTGACGTCAACGACTTCAACGACCTGTCCCGGGACGCCACCGGTTACAGTCTGGACTATGTCCGCTTCACTCTGCCGCCCTCCTCCGAGGGGATTCTCTATTACAATTACAGCAATTCCTCCTCCGAGAAGGTAAGCGCCGGCAAGAACTATTACCGCTCCTCCTCCCCCTACCTGGACCGGGTGGACTTTGTGGCGGCCAGCAACTTTACCGGCACGGTGTCCATCCCCTTCACCGGCTGGAGCACCAGCGGAGCCACCTTCTCCGGCACCGTCACCGTCCGGGTAAAGACCGGCACCGACAGCATTTCCTACCGTACAGAGTACGGCCGGGCGGTGGACTTCCAGGCGGGAGACTTTAACGACATCTCCCAAAACATGACCGGCAGCACCCTGAATTATGTCCGCTTCACGCTGCCCTCCTCCGCCCAGGGCACCCTTTATTACAACTACAACGGCTCCACCACCTCGGAAAAGGTGGTGTCCAGCCGGAACTACTACCGCTCCTCCTACCCCTATGTGGACCAGATCAGTTTTGTGCCGGCCTATCATTTTACCGGCACCTGCACCATCAACTACACCGGCTGGGGCACCAACGGGGAGAAGTTTACCGGCACCGTCACCATTCAGGTGGGCAATGAGACCGATACCATCCGCTACACCACCGACCAAAACGTGGCGGTAGGCTTCCGGGCGTCGGACTTTAACGCCGTCTGCCAGGACGCCACCAACAGCACCCTGAATTACGTCCGCTTCACGCTGCCGCCCTCTTCCCGGGGCACGCTGTACTATAACGGCAGCAAGGTGAGCGCAACCCAGAATTACGCCTACTCCTCCTCGCCCTATCTGGACCAGGTCAGCTTTACCCCCGCCAGCGGCTATAACGGCACGGTGACCATCAACTACACCGGCTGGGCCACCAGCGGCGACCGGTTCACCGGCACGGTCACCATCCGGGTGGGCACCCAGGGCAGCGAGATCGGCTACATCACCAAGGGCCGGCAGGCGGTGGACTTCCAGGTGGAGGACTTCAACGAGGCCTCCCTGTCCCTCACCGGCAGCAGCCTGAACTATGTCCGCTTTACGCTGCCCTCCTCCTCCCAGGGGACCCTCTATTATAACTATGTCAATTCCGCTTCGGAGAAGGTGAGCGCCAACAAGAACTACTACCGCTCTTCTTCCCCCTATCTGGATGAGATCACCTTTGTGCCCGCCAACGGCTTTACAGACAATTGCACCATCTCCTATACTGCCTGGGGGAGCAACGGCGACCGGTTTACCGGCACCGTCACCATCCGGGTGGACAGCGCTGCCACCACCATTTACTACGATACCGGGCTGGGAGAGCCGGTGACCTTCCGGCCTTCCGACTTCAACAACGCGGCCCAGGCCGCCCAGAACCGGGATCTGAACTATGTCCGCTTCACCCTGCCATCCTCTTCCCAGGGAACGCTGTACTATAAGTATGAGAACGGCAAGTATACCAACAAGGTGAGTGCGAATACCAGCTATTACCGCACCTCCTCTCCCTACCTGGACGAGGTGAGCTTCGTGCCCGCCGCCGGTTTCACCGGCACGGCCACCGTCTCCTACTCCGGCTATACCGTGGGCGGCACCAGCTTTACCGGCAGGGTGGAGATCAACGTGTCCTCCAACACCAACGACACCGCTGATACCATCCGCTATACCAGCTCCTATGCGCCGGTGACCTTCCGCGCCTCCGACTTTACCGCCGCCTGCAACGGCCGGAACAAGGGCAGCCTCAGCTCCGTGCAGTTTGACACCAGTACCCTGTCCTCCAACGCCGGGCATCTGTATACCCAGTACAGCGGCCTCCAGAGCGCCAATACCGAGGTGCGCTCCGGCACCAAATACTACCCCGAGAGCTCGCCCAGCCTGTCCCAGGTCACCTTTGTGCCCCGTATCGGCTACCAGGGCAAGGCGGTGGTGTCCTACACCGGGGTGGACTCCCAGGGGCGGTCCTATCGGGGACAGGTGGAGATCACCGTCACCCCCAGCACCTCCTCCCGATACTTCAAGGATATGTCCAGCGGATACAGCTGGGCGGTGCCCGCGGTGGATCTCCTCTATGAAAACGGCGTTGTGGGCGGCGTGGGCAACAGCAGCTTTGCCCCCGCCTCCCCCCTCACCCGGGGCAGCTTTATCACCATGCTGGACCGGGCCCTGGGTTTCCCCCACGGCGCCCAGAAGAGCTTCCCCGACGTGCCCGACGGCCAGTACTACACCGAATCGGTCCGGTCGGCCTATGCGCTGGGTATTGTCAACGGCTTCTCCGACGGTACCTTCCGCCCCAATGCCCCCATTACCCGGGCGGAGGCGGTGACCATGCTCTACCGGGCCATGCAGACCATGGGCTGGGTGATCGGCACCGAGGATCCCAGCATCCTGAACGCCTACACCGACGGGGCCTATGTGGCCGACTATGCCCGGGGCGCCATGTCCGTCATGGTGCAGACCGGCGTGGTTCAGGGCTCCGGCGGGCTGCTGGAGCCCGGCCGGATCATGACCCGGGCGGAAATGGCTGTGGCGCTGGCAAGAGCGCTCACCCTGTAAGCAAGCCCTACACCCGCGCCGGGAGACCCACTGCGGTCTCCCGGCGCGGCTTTTTGTCTGGGGCGGACGGAGAAAACAGACGGGTATACTGGAGGAATGGGTGCGATATAGTATCTCTGAGGCTGACTTTCAGCCTGGGTTGTGGGCAAAAACATATGAAAGACAAAGTAAAATATGCGGTTTTCATAGGTATAACGCCTTGGTGAGAACCTGTTTTTGTGTAAGGTTACGCAATAAGCCAGAAAATGGGAAAATAATTAAAAGTTTTTGTCAAAAGCCTGAAAATCCCTAAATAATATTCCATACAAAGTCTTGCAAAAAAGAGCCTTTGGAGCTAAAATAAATTAAATGTGAATAATGTCGAAGGCACTGGGCCTATGGCTGACTGTGTGCAGCGGGCGTAGGAACGGGCTGGGTGCGCTTCCGGGAGAGCGGAGAGAGAAAGGAGCGAGAGAGAATGGATTCTTTGACAAGTAACTCGATGCTGATGCTCCAGCGGTCCATGGGTTTTCTTTGGGATAAGCAAACCTGTATTCTGGATAATATCGCCAACGCAGAGACACCGGGGTATAAAACGAAATATGTGACTTTTGAGGAGTCATTGCGGCAGGCCATCCAGTCCGCGGCTGACGACAGCAAGCCCACCGCCTCCATGCGCCAGGCTATTGCGGGTACCGCGGTAACCCATCATCAGGCGGAGGAGAGCACGCGGATGGACGATAATGGCGTGAACATTACAGAGCAGATGGTAGAGCTGGTGCGTGAGGGCTATCAGATGCAGTATGTGATGAACGCCATCAGCAGTGACTTCTCTTTGCTTCGTTCGGCGATCAACGGTTAAGGAGGCGTGTGAGACATGGCCTTTTTGAGCTCCATGAATATTGTAGGCTCCGGCCTGACCGCCCAGCAGCTGCGGCTGGACGTGATTTCGGAAAACATCACCAATCAGAACACCACCCGCACCGAGGGCGGCGGCCCTTACCGGCGCAAGATTGTGGTGTTTGAGGCGGAAGGCGGGGAGCGGAGCCCCTTCCAGCAGGTGATGGCCCGTATCCGGGGCGAGGAACCCTCCGCGCCCGGCGGCGTGCGGGTCACGGAGATCGCGGAGGACCCCTCCGACTTTAAGCTGGTTTACGATCCTACCAACCCGGACGCCAACGCCGACGGATATGTGGAGATGCCCAACGTGGACCTGGTGAAGGAGATGGCCGACGCCATGGCGGCGTCCCAGGCCTATTCGGCCAACGTAACGGCCTTCAACGTGCTTAAGCAGGTTGCCGCCAAGGGTCTGGAGATCGGCAAATAAACTTTGCGCCGCAGCGTTCGCGGGGAGGCGGACGCTGTGATAAAGGGGAAAAAGAATCATGATGAACATTCAGAGGATTGAGCCCATTCGTCCGCTCCTTGCCACGGAGTCCACAGCGGTGAGCGATGCCGGGCAGACCCGGAACCAGCCCACCATGTTTCAGGATATCTTTCAGTCCATGGTGGATAACGTAAAAGAGACCGACGCGGCCAAGAACGAGGCCTACTACGCCTTGGCCACGGGGCAGCTGGATAATCCGGCGGTGGCGTCCATTGCCGCCACCCAGGCCGAGCTCTCTCTGTCGCTGCTCATTCAGATGCGGAACAAAGCGCTGGACGCCTATTCCGAATTGATGCGGATCAGCCTGTAAAGGATGCGGTCCGGGAGCCGGGGGATAGATAGAGCATGAAGGAAAAGCTAAAATCAATCACGGACAAAGCCAAGGAACGGTGGAAAAAGACCGGCAAAAAACTGAAAATTTTGCTGGGCGCGGTCCTGGCCGCGGCCATCGTGGCGGTGGTGGTGCTGGCGATAACGGCAAGCAACCAGCCCTACACCACCCTGTTCAGCGGCCTGAGCCAGAGTGACCAGACGGCCATCCTGACCTATTTTTCTGAGAACGGGGTCACAGACTATAAGGTGGAGGGCGACGCCATCCTGGTGCCGGAAAACCGTAAGGCGGCCCTGATGGCCCAGGTGCTGGTGGCGGGATATCCCTCCTCCGGCTATGACTATGGTACTTATCTGAACAATGTAAGCAGCCTGACCACCGAAGCTGAGCGCAATCAGCTGGTGCTGTACGATCTGCAGGACTATATGTCCTCGGTCATCTGCAACATGGATGGGGTGGAGTCCGCCGAGGTGCTGCTCACCCCCGGTGAGGACCACACCTACGTGCTGGACAGCGGCAACACAGTGGACGCCACCGCTGCCGTACAGGTGACCATGAAGGATGGAAAGACCCTGACCGACAACCAGGTGAAGGCCATCCGCAGCCTGGTGAGCCACGGCCTCCAGGGCCTGAATGTGGAAAACGTGGTTATCACCGACGCCTATGGTACGCCTTATCTGATTGATGACGATTTCAGCGAGATCCAGGATACCTCCACTTTGAAGCTGAAGCTGGAGGAGGAGTACAACAACCGCATCCGCTCGCGGGTGATGCAGGTGCTGACCCCCCTGTACGGCGCGGATAACGTGCAGGTGAGCGTCAATACCGTGGTGAATCTGGACCGCACCTACACCGACTCCACCGATTACACGCTGGAGGACTGGGCGGAAGGAAACGACGACGGTATCATCGGGACCGAGATCTGGCAGAACAGCATCGTCCGGGGGGACGAGGAGACCGCCGGCGGAGCGGTGGGTACCGAGACCAACGCCGACCTGAATACCTATGTGGAAAATCAGGCCCAGCCCAACGGCGATGAGACCGCCATCAGCACCTCCGGTCAGAAAGACCATCTGGTGGACACCACCAAGCAGCAGGTGGAGCAGATCACCGCCCGCATCGCCGACGTGATGGTGTCGGTGAGTATCAACCAGAGCGTGGCGGGGGATACTTCCGTTAACGACCTGTATGCCCATGTGGGCCGGGCGGCCGGCATTACCGATGCGGACCAGCGGGATAAGATTTCCATTATGATCTCCCCCTTCTATCAGCCCGGGAGCGAGACGCCCACCGAGCCGGCCGGAGAGGGGCTGCCCAACTGGATGATCTATGCGGCCATTGCCGGAGTGGGCGTGTTCCTGCTCCTGCTGCTGCTGATTCTGCTGCTGCTCCACCGCAGGAAGGTGAAGAAGCGCAAGGCGGCGGAGGCCGAGGCGGCGGCTGAGGCGGCTGCAAACGCGCTGATTATGACCCAGGTTGCGCCGCAGCAGGCCAATATTATGGAGATGCAGACGGAGAAGAGTATGGAACTGCGGCAGGATATCCGGAAGTTCGCCGAGGAGAACCCGGAGATTGCCGCTCAAATGGTGAAAAACTGGCTGCGGGAGGGTGAGGCGACATGAGTGAAACGACATCTGCCTCCGCAACGCCGGCGGTAGAGAAACATACCCAGCGCCAGCAGCCCAAGCGGGAGCTGACCCGCCAGCAGAAAGCGGCGGCGGTGATTGTCTCTCTGGGAGCGGAGAAAGCCTCCCAGCTTTATCAGTATATGGAGCCGGAGGACGTGGAGCAGATCACTCTGGAGGTAGCCAAACTGGGCTATCTGGACTCCGGCACCACGGAGGATGTGCTCAACGAGTACTATCAGATGTGCCTGACCAACAAGGCGGTGACCGAGGGCGGACTGGAGTATGCCCGGGCGGTGCTGGAGCGGGCCTTTGGTTCCCAGACTGCCAGCCAGCTGCTGGATAAGGTGACCAAGTCCCTGAAGAACCGGGAGTTTTCCTTCCTGAACAAGGCGGATGAGAAATCGCTGTACGCCGCCCTGCAGCATGAGCGGCCTCAGACCATCGCTCTGGTGCTGTCCTACGTGGATCCCCAGAAATCGGCGGCGGTGATCGACGAACTGGACCCGGAGCGGCAGGTGAAGGTGGTGGAGAGCATCGCCACCATGGAGAGCGCCTCCCCCTCGGCGGTAAAGATCATCGAGGCCGAACTGGAGAAGCGGTTCTCCAGCATCATGACCACCAACAACGTGAAGGTGGGCGGCGTGGACTACGTGGCCGACGTGATGAACAATCTGGACCGGGCCAGCGAGAAGAGCATCTTCGATCGCCTGACCGCCCACAACGCCGATCTGGCCGACGAGATCCGCAAGCGGATGTTCGTCTTCGAGGACATTGTCACCATGGACGACCGCTCGGTGCAGCGCTTCGTGCGGGACTGCGATCCCAAGGATCTGGTGCTGGCCCTCAAGGGCGCCAACAGCGAGGTGGCCAACAAGATCTTCACCAATGTGTCCAGCCGCATGGCGCAGAGCATCCGGGACGATCTGGAGGTCACGGTCAACGTCCGTATCAAGGACGTGGAGGCCGCCCAGCAGCGTATTGTGGGCGTCATCCGGGACCTGGAGGAGAAGAACGAGCTGATCATCCTCAAGGGCGGAAAGGACGATATCATTGCCTAACATTTTCAAGCATTTCCTGGGGCCGGTCCGTGCCTATACATTTCCGGCGGCGGAGGACATCGAAATTGAGGAGGACCCTCCGGTAGAGGAGGCTCTCCCCGAGGAAGAGGAATCCGCGGCGGCGGCCGAAGAGGAAAAGGCCCAGGAGGAAGAGATGGGGGCGGCCGCCAGCCTGCTCTCTTTCGCTCAGGTTCAGGCGGAGGAAATCCGCAGCCAGGCCCGGAAGGAGGCCCAGGAGCTGCTGGAGGAGAGCCGCCGGCAGGCGGCTCAGGAGGCAGAAGAAGCTTTGGCCCAGGCCAAGGAGGAGGGCTTCCGCCAGGGATATGCCGACGGCATGTCCAAGGCCCAGGTAGAGGGCAAGGCCGCCATGGAGGAGCAGCTGCGCCAGCAGGAGCTGCAGATCAAGCAGTTTCTGGAGGACGTCAGTCAGGCCCGGGAGGACCTGATGGAGCAGACCCAGCTGGAGCTGTGCGACCTGAGCGTGGCGGTGGCGGAGAAGATCATCCACGTCAGCCTGAAGAGCAGCCGGGAAGTGATCCTGAAGATGATCCAGATGGCAACCGACCGGCTGAAGCGGCGGGAGTGGGTCCACATCTACGTGGGGGGCTGTACCGCCAGGGAGCTGGCCCAGATCACCCCGGAGCTCACCACCACCCTGGCCGGCCTGTCCGACCACATCAAGGTGATTCCCATGGCGGACGACGAGTCGGGTACCTGCATCATTGAGATGCCCGATGAAATCATAGATGCCAGCGTATCCACCCAGCTGGACAATATCAAGGACATCCTGCACGGCGGCTGAGAGGAGGCCCCACTGTTGTTTGAGAAACTGCTCCGGCAGGTGCAGACGGCCCAGACCGTCAGCTACACCGGAAAGATCGAAAATATTGTGGGCATGTCCATCGAGGCCTCCGGCGGCCGGGCGGCGGTAGGAGATATCTGCCGTATCTACAATGGAGAATCCGGCGGCCAGGTGATGGCGGAAGTGGTGGGCTTCAAGAACGACCGGATCCTGCTCATGCCCTACTCGGGAATGAGCGGCATTTCCGCCGGCAACTTCGTGCGCAACACCGGCAAGCGGCTGACCCTGACCATGGGGCCTTTTCTCAAGGGCCGGGTCATCAACGCTCTGGGCCAGCCCATTGACGGCAAAGGCCCCTTTCAGGGGGGCGTCCCCTTCTGTGTGGACGGGGAGCAGTACATCAACCCCATGGCCCGCCCTCCCATCCGGGAGCGGCTGGAGTTCGGGGTCAAGGCCATCGACGGGATGCTTACCATCGGCAAGGGCCAGCGTATCGGCATCTTCGCCGGTTCCGGCGTGGGCAAGAGTACCCTGATGGGCATGATCGCCAAGCACGTCAAAGCGGATATCAACGTCATCGCCCTGGTGGGGGAGCGTGGCCGCGAGGTTGTGGAGTTCATGGAGAAGGACCTGGGCCCCGAGGGCATGAGCCGCTCGGTGCTGGTGGTGGCCACTTCCGACCAGCCCGCCATGCTGCGCAAGCGGTGTCCCTCGGTGGCTACGGGTATCGCGGAGTACTTCCGGGACCAGGGCCTGGACGTGCTGCTGATGATGGACTCTCTGACCCGTTTCGCCATGGCCCAGCGTGAGATCGGCCTGGCGGTGGGCGAGCCGCCGGTGGCCCGTGGCTATACCCCTTCCATCTACGCCGAGCTGCCCAAGCTGCTGGAGCGCAGCGGCAACTTCCAAAAGGGCTCCATCACGGGGGTGTATACCGTGCTGGTGGAGGGCGACGATACCAATGAGCCTATCGCCGATACCGTCCGCGGTATTTTGGACGGGCATATCGTGCTCTCCCGGCGGCTGGCCAACAGCAACCACTTCCCGGCCATCGACGTGGGCGCCAGCATTTCCCGTCTGATGACTGATATCGTATCCCCGGAGCACCAGCGGCTGTCCGCCCGGATCCGGGACGTGATGGGCACCTATGAAAAGAACTCCGATCTGGTGTCCATCGGCGCGTACAAGGCGGGGACCAACCCCAAGCTGGACTACGCCCTGGGCAAGATCGACGGTATCAATCAGTTTCTCATGCAGGGCGTCAACGAGGGCTTTACCTACGAAGAGGATCTGGAGGCCATGCGGAAGCTGCTATAAACCTGTGAAGTGAGGTGCCCGACGTGAAAAAATTTCGCTTCGGCCTGGACAGCGTGCTGGACTACCGCCAGCAGGTGCTGGACGGACTGCAGGGCGAATATGCCAAGGCTCTGGAACGGGTCCGGCAGCAGGAGGCGCGGAAAGAGGCCGTGGAACTGCAATACGCCCAGGTCAACCAGGAATTCCGGGAGCGTGCGGCGGAGGGCATCTCCATAGCCGACGCCATGGGCTATGAGACCGGACTGCGGGTGCTGGAGCGGGATATTGCCCGGGAAACCAAGCGGCTGCAGGAGCTGCAGCAGGAGGCGGAGGTCAAGCGCCGCCAGGTGATGCAGGCCCATGTGGATACCAGAATTCTGGAGCAGCTGAAGGAGAAAAAGCTTCAGGACTATCAGAAGGATGTGCAGAAGAGCGAGGAACAGTTCATCGACGAGCTGGTCTCCGCCACAAGGCATATGGAGAGCGGCTGATCGGGAACATAACTGCCATTGAAAGGAGGTGAGAAAAGATGAATATGACGGATATGCTGTTGCAGGCCATCAATCAGGGCGCCTGGACCCTGCCCAACCTCAACACGTCCACCACGAAGCCTGCCGGCCAGGAGAGCGGACCCTCGTTTCAGGACCTGCTGAATGAGCGGCGGGACCAGCTGGACCAGGGGCCGGACAGAGGCCAGACCCAGGGTACTGCCCAGCAGCGTCCGGCGGAGGAGGGGACGAACCCCACCCAGCCGGAGGAGAGCCAGCCGCAGGAGCCTGTGCTGAACGCGGACCTGATGGCGCTGGGCGCGGCTCTGCTGGCGGAGGGAATGCCCGCTCAGGTACAAGCGCCTGTGATGACAGAGGAGTCCGCAGTCACCATGCTGCCGCTGGAGAACGTGCAGACGGCGGCTGTCCCGGTAGTGACGGCAGAGCAGGAGACTGTGACGGCTGAGGCCATGCCTCTGGTCCAGCAGACGGTGGTGCAGCAGTCCCAGGAGCAGACGGTTCAGACCGCCCAGCAGCCCGGACAGGAGGCGGATGCGACTCCGGTCCAGCAGACCACGGTGGTGGCGGCCGCGCCGGAGAGCCAGGAGAACTCCGATGCCATGGAGAGCAGCCAGAGCTTTACCGCCGCCCCTCAGCAGGAGGGCGACACCAAGGCCGCGGAGGTCAGCGGCAGCTGGGAGACTCCTGTGTTCCAGGAAGTGGAACATATGCCTGTCAAAGTGGGTGAAACGGTGGAGATCGACACCACCGCGCCGACAGACGAAGTGGATGCCAAGCTGAGCCGCGCTTTGACCCAGGCTCTGGACAACGGCAGCCAGCATGTGGAGATCACGCTCAGCCCGGCCAATCTGGGCACCGTGACGGCGGAGTTCACCCGTACGCCGGAGGGAGCGCTCCATCTGGTGCTGCGGGCGGAGAACGAGCACGCGGCCAAGCTGCTCAGCGAGCACGCCAACACTCTGGGCCTGATGCTGCAGGACAGCACCCGCGGCGAGGTTCGGGTAGAAGTGCCCCAGCCCCATCAGGGTCAGCAACCCTGGCAGCAGCCGGACCAGAACGGCGGCCAACAGCAGCAGCAGCAGCAACAGCAGCAGCAGCGCCAGGTGCCCAAGCAGGAGGCCGACAGTTTCCTCCATCAGCTGAGACTGGGTCTGTTGCAGAGTGCGCCGGAGGCCGTGTAAGCGCTCCGGAAAAAGGAAGTGAAGCGATAGCATGAGCAGCGATTTTATGCAGCTGGGGCTGGAGTCCCTGAGCGCCAGCAAGGCCTATTCCACGCAAAAAAGCGACAGCACGACGGTAGATGACCTTCTGAAAGAAGGCTACACCATCAGTGATCCCAATGAAGACCTTGGCCTGGACTTTTCCGACTTCCTTCAGTTGATGGTGGCCCAGCTGCAGAACCAGACCATCGACAACGCCACCGACACCACCGATATGCTCAATCAGTTGGTGCAGATGTCCGTGGTAAGTATGATGAGCAGCGTGAAAACCAGCCTGGACACTCTGACTGTTTCCACTACCATGACCTATGCCGCCTCTCTGGTGGGCAAGACCGTTACGGTGGGCGTCTACAACGATGAAGGCGAACTGGAAGAGGTTGTGGGCGAGGTAACCGGTACCGGTACCTATCAGGGCACCCAGGTGATCTTCGTCAACGGCGAGATGTACCCCCTGAGCAGCATCATGGCGGTAGGCGAGCTGCCTGAGCTTCCGGAAGAGCCCGGTGAGGGCGGCGACGGTGGTGAAGGCGGTGAAGGCGGCGGAACCGGCGAGGGCGGCGAAGGGGAGACTACCCCCAAGGTCTGACCCGGCCGGTGTGACTGCAAGGAGGTGAACCTATGGTCGGACCGATTCATTCGCTGACCCAGACCCCGCTGAACGATCGGCAGACGGCGCAGACAAAACGTCCGGCCGGCGATTTCGGCGCAGTATTCCAGCAGGAGCTGGAACGGGCCCAGACAAGGCAGGTGGCTTTTTCCAAGCACGCGCTCAGCCGCGCGGAGGAGCGGGGCATCGAAGTGACTCCCACCCTGCTGGAGCGGCTGACCGACTCCGTGGAGCGGGCGGAGGCCAAGGGCGCTACCAATATTCTGGCGCTGGACCAGAGCCTGGCCTTTATCGTCAACGTTCCCAACGGCAGAGTGATCACCGCATTGTCTGAAGAGGAAATGAAAGACAGCATTTTTACCAATATCGACGGCGCCGTGTTCCTGTGATACACAGAGGGCAGGACCGCAAGGAGGCTCTGGGGAGCGTCCGAATGACGTTTCCCCGGCGGCGCAGTAAGCAAACTGTAAAAGGAGCAAGATTCTTATGGCTTTGACAGGAGCAATGAGCGCGGCCATTTCCGGCCTGAAAACTCATATGGAAGCTCTGAACGTAGTAGGTAACAACATCGCAAACGTCAATACTTACGGATACAAGGCCCAGCGTGTGACCTTCAAGGAGAGTATTTACAACACCCTGAGCGCCGGTTCCGCCGGCACTCAGGCTGTGGGCGGCACCAACCCCCGCCAGATCGGCTACGGTTGCAGCATCGGCACCATTGACCTGGATATGACCAGCGGCAGCCTGGAACCCACCGGTATGCCCACCGACTGCACCATCAAGGGCGACGGCTTCTTCCTGGTGGGGCCCAAGACCCTGGATGTTAAGGATGTGAACGCCCTCAAGAGCCTGACCCTTACCCGGGTGGGTAACTTTGAGTTTCGGGACGGCTATCTCACTGACGGACAGGGTAACGTGGTCTATGGATTCCTGACCACGACGGAAGATCCCAAGGGTACAACCACCGGAACTCCCGGTGTGTTGCCCGACGGCGCGGATCTCAACGTCAGCACCGCCCTGGTACCCATCCGTCTGCCCATGAAGGCCACCGGAATGGATTCCACTGGCGCGCCCATGGCGGGAGTGACGGCCGGAGATGCGGTGTATGTGGGCGTTGACAATACCACAGGCCAGAATGTGGACCCCGGCACGGTGCCGGCAGGCGGCGGCGCGGCAGTCGGCCCTCAGGTGAACGGTTATATTGACTATGAGAATCTGAGCATTGACGCCAACGGCAAGATTACCTGCACCAACAAGGATACCGGTGACCCGGTGGTGGTGGGCTACATTGCTCTGGGCAGCGTGGATAACCCCAACGGCGTGCTCCACACCGACGGCCCCTACTATACCGCCGGCGACGCTGCGGGCGGCATTACCATCAGTACCCCCAACAGCGCGGTTACGGGTTCTCTGAACAACGGCAAAATGTATTTAAATAACGGCGGACAGGGTGGCAACAATGTAGTTGACCCCGACAGTATGCTCTCCGGCAAGAGCGGCGTGTCCCTGCTGACCTCCTTCCTGGAGCAGTCGGGCACCGATCTGGCCACCGAGTTTTCCAACATGATCATCTATCAGCGAGGCTATCAGGCCAACACCCGCATTGTAACGGTGACCGATACCATGCTGGAAGAACTGGTCAACATGAAGCGTTAAAACCCAGTGCGTAACTAGCCTCCGCCGCCCGGCCGGGCCGGGCGGCGGAGGACAGTGAAAGGAGACGCCCATGATCGTTTTGAGAAAAATGAACAACGAACAGTTCTTGGTCAATCATCAACAGATCGAGTGTATCGAGCTGATCCCCGAGTGCAAGGTTGTGATGATGAACCACGACTACTATCTGGTGCGGGACACTGTGGAGGAGATCATCCAGAAGATTGCGGAGTACAACGCGAAGGTGCAGGACATCCACCGGGAGGTCTCTGTGATCGACCGGCGCTGACCGGCGCTGCCCGCTGGAGACGGGATATAAGAGAAGGGATCGACGGAAATGAACATAGTTTATTTAATCGGACTGCTGATGGCCATTTTCTTCATATTCTTTGGCATCTCCGTCAATATGGATGGTCTGGTCCCCAGCCTGGCGCTGGAGAATATGATAAATTTCGTAGATGTGCCCAGTATCCTTATCGTCATCGGCGGCACGATGGCGGTGGTGGTCGCCTGCTATCCCAAGCTGGCCAAGTCCTTTCCCAAGCATATCAAGATCATGCTCCGGGCGAAAGCCTTTAACCCCACGATCTACGTGGAGCAGTTAACCGAGCTGGCGCAGATTGCGAGAAAGAACGGCCTGCTGGCGCTGGAGGAAAAGGCCAACGAACAGGAGGACCCCTTTTTCAAGCAGGCCATCATGCTGATTGTGGACGCCAATGACCCCGACCGGGTACGGAGTATTCTGGAAAATGACATTGAACAGACCTCTGCCCGCCACCAGGAAGTGGTGGCCATGTATGAGCGTGGCTCCAACGCGGCCCCGGCCTTCGGTATGATCGGCACCCTGATCGGCCTGATCAACATGCTGAAGAGCCTGGACGGCGCGGATATGAATTCCCTGGGCCCCAGCATGTCTGTGGCTCTGGTCACCACCTTTTACGGCTCGGTTCTGGCCCACGTTCTGTTCAACCCCATCGCGGCCAATCTGACAGCCCGGGACGAGGAGGAGATCCTCTGCCGTCAGATTATCGTGGAGGGCATCATGGCCATCCAGTCCGGCGAGAACCCCAAGTTCCTGCGGGAGCGGCTGATGACCTTCATGAATCAGAAGCAGCGCGAGGAAGGCGGCAGCGGCGGCGGCGAAGGCGAGCCCGCCCAAAAGGGCCGGAAGAAACGGAAAAAATAAGGTACGAGGGTTTGTACGGGAGGCGGTTCAGCAATGGCCAAAAAACGGAGCGGCGGCGGCGGCGCCAACTGGATGGACACATATGGAGATATGGTGACGCTGCTGCTGTGCTTTTTCGTCATGCTGTATTCCATGTCTCAGATGGATCAGTCCAAGTGGATTGCATTGGTGCAGGCACTGAATCCCACCGCGGATATCCATGGCACAACCACAGATGTGCCGCCGGAGGGCAGTGAGGTAACCCAGGAGAAAATTAACTCCGATATGGAGGAATTTTACGAGTCCATGATGGAATTCGTGTCTCAGGAGAACCTCACCAGCAAGGTCAGTGTGACCAAGGGCAGCGGATATGTGTTCATTTCCTTTGATGATACGGTGTTTTTTGATGGAGACAGCTATACCCTCCGGGACGACGGCAAGGTGGTTCTGGACCAGGTATCCGAGTTTATCGCGAGCGTAAGCGATTCCATTGACGAGATCCGGGTGCTGGGGCACACCGCCCAGGCCAGACCGGACCAGCCAAACAGCGTGGAGACAGACCGTTTCCTGGCCAGCAACCGGGCGACGGTGGTAACCATCTATCTGCAGGAAAAGAACATCGTGGACCCCGCCCGGCTGGTCAGCGTGGGCTACGGCCAGTGGCGTCCAATATCCAGCAACGCCACGGCGGCGGAGCGGGCGGGCAACCGCCGGGTAGAGCTGTTGGTGACCGGTTTGGATGTGGAGAATGAGATGGGCGACGATATCGCCCAGTATTACACCATGCGCGCCGGCGACGACGGCGGAGAAACCACAACCACCACATGGTCCTCTGGCCAGGAGGTCCAGGAAACCACGCAAGCACAGACTGATACTGGCCAGGAGGGATAGCCATGGCGGAAGTATTGTCTCAGAGCCAAATTGACGCATTGCTCAATGCGGCCCGCAGCGGCGAGATGGAGCACGCCCAAAGCGAGCAGAGTTCTGAGAAGAAATACCGAAAATACGACTTTTACAGTCCGAGAAAATTTACCAAAGACCGGCTGAAGATGATCAGCGGCGTATTTGAGAACTATACCCGCATCATCAATTCCAGAATCAACGGTCTGCTGCATACCACCTGCGAAATTGCAGTGGAGTCGGTGGAGGAGCAGCGCTATTATGAATTCTCCAACGCCCTGTCCGACGGCGACGTGCTGACGCTGATGAACGTGGAGATTGAGGGCCAGCCCCAGAGTGAGGAATCCCCCTCGCTCATCCACTTCAGCACCGGCCTGATGCTTAACATGATGGACCGCCTGATGGGCGGCGAGGGGGACTCCGGCGACTCCATCCCTGCCGGGTATACCTTCACCCCTATGGAGCTCAAGCTGTACGAGGACATCGTGAAGGATCTTATCCGGGTCCTGGGGGGCAGCTGGGAGAATTATATTGACTTGAATTTTGTTTACCGCCGTGTGGAGTCCAACCCTACGCTGGTGCAGCTCATCGGGCTGGATGAAACGGTGGTGATTATCGGCATCAGTGTCAAGTTCCCCAACGCCTCCGGACTGATGAGCATTTGTCTGCCCGGCATGATGCTGACCAACGTCTTTACGAGGATCACGGCCCTGAATCAGGCGGGACGCGGCTCTGGAGACAACAATTCCGACGAGATCATGGATATCTTGCGGGATTCCAATCTGGAAATCACCGCGGAGCTGGGGCGCACCGAGCTGGCCTTGCGGGATATCTACTATCTGAATGTGGGAGACGTGGTTGATCTGGGACACCCCACAGAGGCTCCGATTCATCTGTATATCGGCGGTCAGCCCTGGTTCAGCGGCAAGCTGGGTACCCAGGGCGGCAATATGGCCGTCAAGATTGGGGAAACCTTCCGCATCCAGAGTAGAGAGGAGAAATAAGGAACATGAGTCAGAACATCTTTAATTCCATGGAGCTGGATGCCATCGGTGAACTCATGAACATCAGCCTGGGGTCCTCCGCCACCGCCGTGTCCAATATGCTGGACCACCGGGTGGATATCACTACCCCCACGGTGGAAGTGGTCACGGTAGAGAACTTCAGCCTGGGAGATCTGGAACCGGCTATCGGCATTGAGATCAAGTACGTCTCCGGCCTGGAGGGCAGCAATATCATGCTGCTCAAGCGGGGCGACGTAAAGGTGATCGTGGACATCCTGATGGGCTGCGAGACCCCCGATGAGGAGTTTGAGCTCAACGAGCTGACGGTCAGCGCTGTGTGCGAGGTTATGAACCAGATGATGGGCGCGGCCTCCACCGCTCTGTCCGACTTCCTGGGCTATTCCGTCAATATCTCCACCCCCCAGTCCTTCGCTCTGGATGATCTGGAGACCTTCAAGCAGGAGCATTTCCCCCCCTCCGACGGCAACCTGGTTGTGGTTCGCTTTATGCTGGGCATTGAAAATGTTCTCAAGAGCGAATTTGTCAACGTCATGTCGGTGGAGCTGGCCCGAGACCTGTTGGCGGGCTTTGAGATGAACTTTGGTTCCCCCACGGAGGAGGCTCCCGCACCTGCGCCCGAGCCAGTTCCCGCTCCCGCGCCGCAGCCCGCTCCGGCGGCCTCCGGCGGCGGCGCCACCCTGAGCCAGGAGGAGATCGAGCGGCTGATGGGCGGCGGCGCGGCCTCCGCCCCCGCCCCTGCTCCCACGCCGCAGCCCGCTCCGGCGGCCTCCGGCGGCGGCGCCACCCTGAGCCAGGAGGAGATCGAACGGCTGATGGGCGGCGGGGCGGCAGCCCAGCAGCCAGTGCAGCAGCCCGTGATGCAGCAGCCCGTGATGCAGCAGCCTGTGATGCAGCAGCCTGTGATGCAGCAGCCCGCGATGCAGCAGCCCATGATGCAGCAGGAGCCCAGGCTGATCACCGCCCGCCAGGCT